>Ga0065721_10049450_pt1 | contig 34051 bp, 30 predicted proteins | sample Mesricmetagenome_FD_59108 | JGI IMG/M metagenome (GOLD analysis project Ga0065721, IMG submission 59108) | Mesophilic microbial community from rice straw/compost enrichment Sample: eDNA_1 v2 (version 2) | ecosystem: Engineered > Solid waste > Grass > Composting > Bioreactor | place: USA: Davis... | reverse complement strand
AGCTGCTGCGCGATGCACGGCCGCAACTGCGCTACGCGGTGGCCTGCCTGGCCCTGCTGGCCTGCGTGCTGGCGCCGGTGGCGACGCTGCTGCTGGAGCTGGCGGGAACATCCGGAATACCCGCGTCAGGTGCGGTCGCTGCGCCCGCCCAGACCGGTGCCGGATTTGCCGTGCTGCCGTCGAACGTGGGGTACGGCCGAGATACGTGAAAAAATAGGACATAGAATCCAGAAAATCATTTAATATCAAATGCTTACAGGATTAAAAGCGAAGCCAAGGTCGGCATCAGACCGACGAATCCAGACCCGGCTTGGGGAATCGCGGTTTCGAGCCAAACGTTTGGCGGATATCTAAGTAACCGGTGCGGCCATCCTTCTCGATGATCTGCTGGAATGCAGCCTGGATCATGGAGAGCTGGGCCATCGGCAGCCGGATACTTCCTGAACGGTCGGGATCGCACCAGTAGGCCGAATTTGTCAAAGCGACATGTTGGCGGCAAGCCATGGGGCGATCCTCATAGATCCCGCAGCGGCCGTTCGTCAGGAACGGGCAGGGCGTCCCATGGAAGTCAGCCTCCGGCGTTGGCTGGGGCAAGCGCTGGTGCTGCGTGCGCTTCTCGATGAGCTCGGCTTCGATGGGGTAGAGGTGCACTGTGTAGTGGCAGCAGGCTGTACAACCCTGCTTGCATGCGACATAAGGCGAGATCGCCGCCGAGATGATCGTCATCTCCTGATGAAGGGCTCGAAGCTTTTTGATCGCACTTCCGGACAGGCGAGCGATGGTGTCGGCGGCCTGATTTTCCCTGTCCTGAATGTCCTTGGGAACGCCTGCGACGAGCCGGTCGAAATTGGCTTGGGCATTCTCTTGTGCGATCTTCGGATCGCGCTCAGGGTTGTCAGCTGGCTCTTCCATAGTTGGCCTCATCTCAAAAATCGCCCCGGAGCGTCGTCAATCGCTCGACTTCGTGAGCGAAAGCCGAAACGACTGCGCTGAGAGCGCGGATTTCTTCGATGGTCACCTCTACCGGGATCCCTTCTTTGGTATGCCCACTGCGGTGCACGATGTCGTGGCGTTTGTTCAACGCATCTTCGAACGGCTTGAAGCTTGGCGGCCTGATGTCGAGGCCGTACTTCAGCAACGGGGCAACGACATCCCAGCGATGCCAGACGATGTTCTGCAGATAGGCCTTAATGTCGTTCCTGAGGCTCTTCTGCTTCTCGTAGATATTTCCTAACGAGATGGTCTGCTCCCGAAAAACGGGAAGCTTGGTCACGATGTTCTGCACGACCTCATTGTCGTGGTCGACCCAATAGACCATTGTTTCCCATAAGAACGACTCCAAGGCCGTGATGATCGAGGAGTAGACCAGCTTTCGCGCCAATTCCTTGGCGTTATCGGCGCCGTCCAGGCTAAGTACTTGTTCGGAATGCGACAGACGTTGTACCAGTCGGCGCAGTGGCTCGACACTCAGGTCGACTTCAACGCCGAACTCTTCATCGTAAAAGTCATCGCGACGAATCGGCGCCCAAGCGTCACCATGGAGATCGTGCAGTTCTCCGACGACCTCGTCGATCAAGTCCAAATCGACCACGTCAGCAAAGCGCTCGGGTAGCTCGTCTGCCGGGTCGAACGGACCACCATGGATGTACAAGTAACCGCCTTCGCGCCCGTTGTAAGGCGTTTCCTCGGCTGGGTCGCAATAGCGCGCCAGAAACCACTCTCGCATGGCCGTGCGCTGATCGTCCGTATCGGCGGCGCGCAACCAGTCATCGTCGACCTCAAAGGGCGATGTTTCCCCCGCAAAGGCTTCCGCAGGCAGATTCGACAACTCACTGTCGTCCATGTGGTCGTTCCATCCCATACTTTCCCTCGATCAATACCCGCCGGTGCTCCTAGAGATTAGCATCGGCGTCATTCCAGCGTGAGTTCCGACTCAAACGGATCCGGGACGGCATCCATGTCGATGATGTAGTCGCCAAAACGCTTGATGTGGGTGGTGATGTAAGGGCTGAGGACTGCTACATCCTCGCGCGTGATCTTCCAACCCTCCCGAATCAGCTTCTTGATAATCCGTGTTTGCTCGACGACGTTGGAAAACACCACGGCGTTGGCAACCAAGTCGTTGTACTTAATCGCCTTTTCCTGTTCGAGTGGGTCGTTTTCGCCGATCACGCCTTCGCCGCCAAAGAACAGGTACTTGGCAAAGCCGTTATAGGACTCGACCTTGTTGGTCGAGGCAGTGATCTGCTCACGCAGTTCCTGGTCAGAAATATATTGCAGCAAGAACAGGGTGCGCACTGCGGATCCGAGTGCCTTGAAGGCCTGATACAGGCGGTTCTTGCGACTATAGTTGCCGAGTTTGCGCAGCAGGGTAGAAGCCGCGATTTTTCCGGCCTTGATCGACAGCACCACCTGCATCAGATCCTTCCAGTGGCGCTCGACCATGTCCCAGTCGACCGTCTCTTTGAACAGCGCGTCGATGTACTCGTACCGAACCTCCTCATCCGGACGAAAGAACCTGTAGTCGCGCCAGTTGCGAATACGGGGCATCAACTCAATGCCCAGCAGGTGCGCTAGCCCGAATACGGGCAGGGATTGGCCCTGGGTATCGGCATGGACGCGATCGGGCTGGATGTCCGAAGTGTTTTTGAGCAATCCGTCGATGATGTAGACCGCTTCCCATACCCCGCAAGGAATGAAGTGGGAGAAGAGCGCCACGTAGGTGTCCGAGACGTGGTGATAGGCGATGCCCCCGTAGCCGCCGTACCGGATGTGATAGGACGCCAACAGGTTCTGGTCATAGAGGTCGTACTTGGTACCGTCTGCCGCCGCGCTCTTGCCGTCGCCCCAAAACCTGGGCAACTGGAGCCCGGCATAGCTATTGATGATGTCGCGGCAGGCGGCCGCCAGCTTGTTGGAATCAATGTGGCGACGGTTGACGAACGACAGCATGTGGGCGGAGGCTGCCCCGCGCAGGTGCCTGGCGGCCTGGGCTGGTCCCAAGTTGCAGCCGTAAGTAAAAGTCGTCAGCACATAGCGCTGGGAAGGCTGGTCGATTTTGGGATCGGAGCCGGAAAGTGGCCCGAAGTGCCGTGTCCACTGCGTCCAGTGGGAGACGTCGCACAAGACCTCGATCACGCTGCGCTCGCGCATCCGTTCCAAGATGGCGGTTTCCAAGGTGCGGGCACTACGGGTCATTTCCTTGGCGCGCGGCTTCTTCAAGACGGGCACGCCATGCTCGTCGATGGTGGCGATCTGGCTGTTTTCCATGTAGCCCTGATCCGTGAGTTCCGCGACATGCGTCAGGCGTGTCTGCAGTTCGTTGACGAACTCCACCGCGGTGGCTGGCAGGTTCACCTGCTTGCAGTAGTCGGCCAGGTGGGGCTCGCAATCCTCCCACGACAGCAACTGCTCGCGATAATCGGCGTAGGCATCCGAACCGCGCACGGCTATGTCGCCTGACTTGAGCTCATTGGCCAAGGCAGAAAACACGCACACCTCGAAGTGCCGTCGGTGGATGCGTTCCTCGCCGTTTTCCGCGCGGTTGCACCACCGTGCTGCGCCACAGCTGACTGGTAAACGACAGGTCCACAGGCTGCTCGAGCCAGTCGCCGCGCGCGCGCTCGTTTTCCATGACCACCTGGATGGCGTCGATCAGCGCGGTGTCTTCCGTGGTGGTACTCAGGTCCAGCGATCGCACCATCTTCAAAATCGCGGCGCGATGGGGACGGTAGAATGGCCACAGCAGAGGCAGATAGTTGTCCCCGCTGTAAGCGTTGATGGCCGAGCAGTCCTCCTGCAGCACGCGTACGCCGCCGCGGGAGACCACGAGGTGGCGAATTTCGCGGCCGGCATCCGCATCGCTGGGATGGGTATCCAGCACCCGGATCACGTCCGACATGGTCGCCACGATCGCTTCGGCTTTCTCCCGGAATTGTTCACGCAGGCGTGCGAGTTCCTCCTTGCCGCGGTTATGGATATTCGCCATACGCTTGATGAACATCTCAGCCAGATCGTCCCGCGCTTGCACCCGCGCCCGATGGATCAGGCACAGCAGGATGGCGTGGCGCTTCGCCGGCATGAAGTCGCGTAGCTCTGTGGCGTCCAAGGCGCGCGCCTCGGCCGCGAAGTGCCGGCGCTTGAGCTCGGGAATGTCGGCCAGCGGCTGTTCGCTGCCGATGAGGCTGTCAAGTTCGCCAATGTGCTCCAGCAGGTCGAGGAAATGGGTCAACGACCCACGTTTTGGCAGGCGCTTGATCCGTTGCAGTGGGCTCTTGGACTGGCCAGGTTCAACCATAAGCATGTCATCCAGGCGCTGCTTTTCGTCGGATGTCAGCCGACTAGAAATCTGGCGGAAATACTGCCCATTGATGAGCGCGCGAATCCGGCGAGTCAGCCGGTCTAGCGTCGAAAACGATGGTAACTCGATGCGATCACGGACCAGTTGTTCGATCGCCACATTGATCAGATCGGCAGGGTTGTCCATCGCCGCAGCCGCTTCGGCGACAGCGCGGGTGGCGACGTCCAGGCCGCCCTTGGAAAAATCACGGACGCCGAGGTAGGCCCGCACTTGGGCGTGATAGCGGTAGAGCGTGCGTGGCTCGATATGGTCCAGCTTCACCTGCACACGCAACTTCAGTGCGCCACGGATATGGCGGATCACGGCAGGGGGAATTTCCTCAATCGCGCAGAAGTACCCCAGTCGCTGGAAGGTCTTGAGTAATACCGTTAGCAGCAAACGGTGGCCGGGCTGACGAGTGCGCTTGGTGACAAATTCGAGCTCAGCGTCGGTCGGTGTGTACGTACGGACTAGTTCACGTACGACCGGCGTGCGGCGGAATTGGGGGTATGCAGTGCGTTCAATGGCCGCCATCGATCAGCTCCTACCTTGGGAGCGGAGGCGGGCGACCGCGTTACGCGGTGTGACCAAGCGGGACGAGACACAACGAACGGACAGACTCTGCAGTGCCGCGTCCGCAGACGTGCAATAGGGCATAGCGTTTCCTCAGGCAAAGGGGAGCCGATCAAGCCGCAAGCGGCTTGACGCTGTAGCCGAAATGAGGGACGCTGCCGGTGTGAGTTGCCTTAAGGCGTCTCCGGCCCCTGCTCGAACAGGGGCCTTTTCATTTCTGGCGCAGGCGTAGCGAGCGAAGCTGCGTCAGGGTGCGAACCTCCTGTCGATTTGGATGTGATGTTGGCGCCGCTGTCCGCGGAATGGCTGGCTAGCCAGTGCGCCACCGTCCAGGTAAGCGCATAGCGACCACGACGGCCGTCGATCTTGAACAAGGGCACTGGCGTGGTGCCACGCGTGATGGCTTGGCGCAGTGCTGCCATGGTCGAGAAGCCCAATGCGCGGCGAAGCGCGTCGCCTTGCAACAGCGGTCCCCAGCGCCGCAGCAGGTCATCCAGGATGACGGCTTCCAAACAATCGCGAGGTGGAGGGCTGGGTTGCTCAGTCACGTCATGTCGCAGGCAGTCGCGTACAGGAAGTGAGCCTGCCGTAAACGCCGTCGCCCTGATAGCCAACGTGACGCCAGATTTCGTTCCTGTATACGGCCGCCAATTCGAGCCCATATACAGGAACATTTTTGCCCTATGTTCCCGTATAAATCTCAATTTTGGCGCGGTAAATTATGGGTTGTCGCGCCGAAATCGACGGCGAGAGGAAGCGGGAGATCTGGAAATGACACTACGGCTGGAGCGCGTGCTGGCGACCGTGGACTGGGCTCATATCGTGTTGGAGGGCAGTGGTCAGGCCTCGGGCTACGCGATGGATCCGCGGCCTCGGCCTCCGAAGGACAACGAGGCTGGGCGATCCGCGCGGGCGCACTCGCCTGGCCTGTTCGCTCGCTACTTGCGCGGCGACACCACGCCTAGCTCCGATCAGCTCTACTACATGGACGAGCGGGTCGAGGGATCGTGGTCGCGCTTCTCCCACCCGGTCTATCGCTTGCTCGCCAAGCCCACGACGGAGTGGTACGAGCTGGTCGAGATTCTGGACGACTTGGCTCTGTCCCTGCACTGCCGGATTTTCGATATCGACGGCGCGCAAGGTCCGGGTAAGTACCAGTTGCCCACTACATCCCGGCGGCAGACGGACCTGGCCGTGCAAGGCGATGGCTACGCGCTTACCGCACTATTGGCCTTGGCGCTGCACGCGAAGGGCGAGGAAAACTTTCCGTTGGCCCTCGACGTCGCCACGCGTGCCTATCAATGCATGCTATTCGCCTTCGCACGAGGAGAATTCTGGTCGATTCGCTCGGCCCTTGCTGCGCGCATTCGACAGCAGATCCTCGATCAAATCGAATGCAACGATATGGTGCTGGACACTGCTAGCCTAGATATCGAGGCCGGCATCGCCCGATTGCGCGAACTGCTAGAACGCCACCACCTCGTGGAGCCCACGGCAAATAGTGCCGCGCGACGACGGTTGTTCCGCCAGATTCTTGCTGGTGAGCACACGGGGGTTCTGCCGCTGATCACGCCTAGGCGTGTACCCGTTGCCATGGCAGCGGCATGCCGAGCGCAACATCAGCGACCGATCGAGATGGATTCACAGCCGCGGGGTCGGTTCCAGCATGTGCCTCGTTTTGGCAAGCGGGCCAGGAGCGTGTTGCGCGCCGCCCTCGCGGGCTACTGGGTTGATTGATTGGACAGAGCGTCACCGCAGCGAGTGCCGTCCTCCCAACGATTTAGAGCCGTAGCTTTCAGGACTAGCGTCTGCATCTGGCCCGGGAGGAGACATAGACCCACGGACTGCTAGCAACGTTGGAATGTACCTCTAACGAGTGAGGTGGCCATCCTCCATATTGAGGTTCCAACAGGAGCTTGCGCAGAACAGTCTGAGGCTACGGAGAAGTCCTCCCGTTGGTTGTATTGGTCGAAGACGTAGCAGGAGAATCAGGTGCCAATGCTCAGAGTCTTTACGCGACACCGAGTTTGTCCCCCATCTTTCGTGTGCGCGTTGATATGCGTGATCGCAGTGGCCCTGTTGCCTGGCATTGTATCTGCGCAGAATCGTCCGGCGAGCACATCTGACGCTGACCTTGTGGCATCGCTTCCTGGCTTCACAAGCCGGTATGCCTACGTAAACGGCATTCGACTGCACTATGTCGAAGGAGGCTCGGGTGAGCCTCTGCTTTTGCTACCAGGTTGGCCAGAGACCTGGTGGTCGTACCACAAGCTGATGCCAAAGCTGGCGCGCCACTTTCGCGTCATCAGCGTGGACATCCGTGGAATGGGGTTGTCGTCAAAGCCGGCTGGCGGCTACGACAAGAAGACCATGGCAGCGGACATCGCCGCCCTGGTGAAAGCTCTGGGGCACTCCAAGGTGAATGTGGCCGGCCATGACATTGGCGCCATGGTTGGATTTGCCTACGCCGCGCAAAATCAGGGCTCGGTAAGCAAGCTGGCGATCCTTGATGTCCCGCATCCGGACGATGGATGGATGAAGATGCCGATGCTTCCGGAGGTAGGAAAATTCGGGTCTAAGATCGACGACGATCATCCCGTTTACCCATGGTGGTTCGCTTTCCATCAAGTCAAAGGCTTGCCGGAGAAGCTATTGGAAGGTCGTCTGGACATCTATCTCAACTATTGCCTCGACTACCTTTCCAAGAACCCCGCAGCCATCGACTCGTTCGATCGCGAGGTTTACGTCGACTACTACTCGATCCTCGCTGGGGATGCCTGGTACCAGGCATTTCCACAGGATGTTATCGATGCAAGACAGTATCCGAAACTGGACATGCCGGTGCTTGGGCTGGGGTCTGTCGGATATGAATGGCTACGGGTATCGCTTCCGTCCAAGGCGAAAAATGTTCAATTCGTAAAGATCGAGGATAGCGGGCACTTTTTCATGGCTGAGCAGCCGGAAAAGACGGCTGATGAACTCATCAAGTTCTTTCGCGGTAACCAATAGCGCTTTCATCAGCCACTACAGCGAGAGAATGCCTCGCTTCACCGCTATCGTGACGGCGTGCGTTCTGTCGTTGGCGCTCAATTTCGCCAGGACAGAGCGCATGTGGGACTTGACAGTGTCCTCGGTGATTCCGAGGGAGTCGGCGACGATCTTATTGGATCGCCCGAGAGCCACATTTCTCAGTACATCAAGTTCGCGCTGCGTTAGCCTTTCGTCGCTAACGTGCGAGGCCATGTCAATGGCGACTTCCGGAGGCACGACCTTCCTGCCTTCGTGGACATCGCGAATGATGTTCGCCAAATCCTTCCGCACCATATCCTTCAAGGCATAGCCGACCGCACCCGCTTCAAGGGCTTCGTTGGCGCGGACGTCGCCCTTGTAGGTAGTGAGCATGACGACCTTTGTGGCGGGAAGGTTCTGAAGAATCCGCCTTGTAGCTTCGGTGCCATTCAGACCAGACATCTGTAGATCCATCAAGATCACATCGGGCCGGAGCTGAGGTGCCAGTTCTACGGCCTCTGTGCCGCTACCTGCCTCGCCGACCACGAGCATGTCGTCCTGCTTGCCCAGCAGCGCCGCAACGCCATCTCGAAAGAGCGGATGATCGTCAACGATGAGGACGGTGATCTTGCCTTGGTTCATGATGCTCTGCCTGTTGGCGATGCCAGGTTAGATATCGTTCCTGCGTCCGAACAAATTCAGGATTGCACGGTGCCATCTGCCACGCCGATCACCATAGGCGATAACAGCGGGCACTGCGAGGTCAACGGTTGTGCCTCCACCCTTCGATTTGGCTAACCGGAGCGTGGCACGGATTGCAGTTGCCCGTTCCTGCATGCCCTTGATGCCCCAGTGCCCGGGTTTCCCACTTTCTGCAATGGCACTTTCCAGTCCACCTCCATCGTCGCGAACACGAAGTCGCAAGGCATCACGGTCGTATCGGACGACGATTCTCACGTGTTCTCCACCGGAATGCTGCAGGGCGTTGGCTGCTGCCTCCGCGCCGATTCTCAGGACTTCGATCCTGACTGAGGGCGCGACTTCACGCGGCGTCCCCGTTTCGCGCACTTGGACACGAGTTTGGCCGTAGCAGCCGCCTTCAAGCAGGTAGCGACGCAGACTGGCCCCGAGCGGGATGCCTTCCTCCTGAAGGCGCAGGTCGCTCACGCGTTGTCGTCCTTCGGCAATCAGGATGTCCGCACGATCCAATGCGCGGTTTATCAACGTTCGACCCTGACCATCTTCGGGTAGGTCATTCGCGACGGACTGGACGTGGAGCATCAACCCTTGAATCCCTTGAAGCAGGGTGTCGTGCAGTTCCCGCGCGATGCGCTCGCGTTCGCGCGTGCGTTCGCGCAGGCGCTCCCGAATGCGCAGGGTCAGCCAGGTGGAGCGCGCCCAGACTGCCAAGCCACACAGGGCGACGGCGAACAGGGCGATCAGGATCTTGAACCAGTTGGTCTCGTAGTACAGCGGCTGCACGACGACCTTCAACTCGGTGCCCGTGTCATTCCATAGTCCAAGTTCGTTCGAGGCGACGACCTTGAAGATGTAGCTCCCTGGCCGAGGGCGCTTGTAGGTCACCTTGCGGTCGTGTCCTCCGATCCGCCATTCGGTGTCGATGCCCTCCAACCTAAAACGCAACTGCAGGCGATCGGGGGTGACAAGGTCCGTCGCCGTGTAGCTGATGGTGAATTCCTCGGCGCCGGCGGGCACGTTGATTCCACCCGCACCTTCCAGCTTCAATGGTCGACCGTCCGCCAGAACCTGCGTCAGGCTCACATGGCGTGCGTGCGACGCCGGAGAAGGGGTCGAAGGATCGAACGTGGTGAGGTTGGCGGCAGCAAACCAAAGAGGGCCATCATCCGTTTGCGCAATGGTGGGGTGCGGCGCGCCAGCGACCGGCGCACCTTCGCGGCCATCCCTGTAGTCGAAGACGTCTGCGCCGAGCAGAGCATCGGGTTCTTGTATTGCTAGGCGCATCTGGCTTGCCGGGATGCGCAGCAGATTGGCCGCCTGGTTGATCCATACATCACCGTTGCGGGCGACCAAGAGGCCGAGAGGACCGAGTATGCGCATGGGAGGCTGCAATCTGATCGGGTGTAGCTGCCCGCCCAGCAGGATAGCCATGCCTTCATCGCCCGCGACCAGGATGGCGTCGTCGTACTCCTCGAATTTCCGGATCGAGCCAAGCCTCAGGCTAGGCGCCTGGTCGAAAACTCTGACCTTGCTGCCGTCCACCATCGACAGTCGGCTATCGGTATAGCCCAGCCAGACACGGCCGCGGGAATCGGACCAAAGACTCGTGGCGGCCATTTCCGCAATGCCCGGAATGCCTCCACCCGAGACCCATTGATCTCCCATCTGCCGGTAGACGCGACCATGTGGCGATGGCTGGGTCGCAACCCACAGTGCGCCGTCTGCGGCTTTGGCGATGGCGCTGACGAAAACCTCCTGGCCGCCAGGCTCGAAGGGGACTGAGGTAAGTGCCTCACCGTCCAACTTCAGAATCTCAGCTCTGCGTTGCCCGCCGATCCAAACCACACCATCCCGATCGCGCATGATGTGCGTTAGCCGCAAGCCCGCATCTGCCCGTGGTCCTTCGTTCGGCCCCACCTTGATCAAGCCGCGCGAGTGGCTGGCGACCCAAAGCCCACCTCCCTTGGCTGGCGCCAAACCTCCGTATCCCCCGGGGAAGCTGGGCCGGCCCAAGCGGTACGCATGAAACTGGCTCAGGCCGTTGCTTGTGCCTACCCAGATGGAGCCTTCGACGTCTTGGGCTATCGAGCGAGTAACCGTAGAGTCGCCGAAGGCGCTCTCGGTCAACATTGCCTTGGCTTTTCCATCCCGATCGCTGAGTGCAACATTCGGGTCGACGCGTCCGGATCCATCAGATCCTTCAACCCATGCCATGCCATCGGTGTCGATGAAAAATTGATAGCAGCGAAAGTCAGGATTAGAGGCGACCGTCAAAGACTGCTGGGAGAACCGTCTTAGGCCGCCGCTCTCCCCACAATACCAGATGTGGCCGTCTTGGCTCAGTGAGAACTTGCCAGCCCCTGCAGGGGCGGTGTCCACATGGATGAAGGTTGTGGCGGCAGGTCCACGGGTAAAGAACCCTTCCGTGGACGACAGCCAAAGGGTGCCGTCAGGCTGCAATGCAGCGTCATACAGCCGCAGTGGCACGTCTCCTTGACGGACAGTTTCCAGTCGCCACCCGCGCGCATCGCCCCGGTACAAGCCGCCCGAGGTGATCGCGTAGCGCTGCCCGCCGCGGATCAACAGCCGGAAGATGTGTCCCACGCCATCTGGTAGTTCGTGCTGCTCGGTGACGCGAGTGCCCGTTAGCTTGACGACATGTCCGCCCGAGGCGGCTAGCCATAGGCTGTTAGGCCCCTCGGTTGTGAGGGCGGAGATGGCGTTGGAAGGTAGTTCCTGCCCCCATGGCGGCTCAAATCGTTCGAAGCGGATGCCGTCGAAGCGATACAGACCTGTGTAGCTGCCGACCCACAGGAAGCCATCCTGCGTCGCTGCTATTCCCCGTACTTCGACGGGAGCCCCCTCGTTCAATCGCCAGAGGGTGCGATGGAAGCCCGCGACCCCGGGTTCCTCCTGGGCCCAGGCGCCGTGCACAAATCCCAGGCCGGCACACAGGAAGGCCGCGGCCCACCGCCGTAAGCTGGTTCCTGCCAAGCGCGGTGATGGCTTCATGGTGTTCCTGTCGTGATCCAGGCGCTGCGACACCCGGCATTGTGCCTCGGGCGCGGCCCCCAACCGTAGCGCCGGCGGCCCATCGGCCGATTCACTCGAAAGGATGAGAACCGGCCCAGTCGAGGGGGTGTTTCGCCGAATTGGACAGCGCTGCACTGTGGCCTCGTCTCATTCGGAGCTGCGGTCATGTTCGGCATCACACCTTTCGGTTGGGTTCACACCCTGATCAGCATGGCCGGTCTGCTCTCCGGTCTTGTAGCGCTGATTACGGCTGGACGGATCAGTCAGTACAAACGTTCTGGCCAACTCTTTATCTGGCTTACCGCGGCCAGTTGCATCACTGGCTTCTTTATCTCCAGAACGGGCCACTTCAACGAGGCGCATGCATTGAGTGGACTCACGCTGCTGACGCTGGCCGCCGCGTTCTGGCTCGAGCGCATCACCTTCCGGCGCTGGGCCGCCTACGTCTCCACCGCGCTGTACTCCCTGGCGTTCTTCTTCCACTTCATTCCCGGCTTTACCGAGACGCTGACCCGCGTGCCCGCCGGCAGTCCACTCGCCGAGGGCCCCCAGGATCCACTGGTCAAGGGTGCGATCGGGGCGAGCTTCCTGGTGTACCTGGTGATAGTGGCCATCCAGTTCATTCGCCTGAGAGCGACCGCGCGGAAGGCGCCTCTGCCCAATCTCGGCGCGTAGCCACCTGACTCTCTCTCTCGTTCTTCCTTCCCCCCGTAAGGACAAGCTACCCATGGCACTCAATGGTCTTGCTGCATTGCTTTCACCAGAGAACAGCGTCCTGTTGCTGATCGATCACCAACCCTTCCAGTTCGCCAATCTCCACAGCCATGAGCCGACAATGGTCGTCAACAACGTGATCGGCCTTGCAAAGACGGCCAAGGCGTTCGGCGTGCCCACCATCTTGACCACCGTCATCGAGGACCGCGGCGGCTACCTGATTCCTGGCTTGCAGGACGTCTTCCCCGACCAGAAGCCCATCAACCGCACCTACATCAATACCTGGCAGGACTCGCGGGTGGTCGACGCGGTCAAGGCTACGGGCCGCAAGCAATTGGTGATCGCAGCACTGTGGACGGAAATCTGCTTGGCCATGCCGGCCATCCAGGCCGCTGGCGAAGGGTGGAATGTCTATGCGGTGACGGACGCATCCGGTGGCGTCACTGCTGAGGCCCACGACATGGCAGTACGACGCATGGTGGCCGCGGGGGTCACGCCAATGAACTGGATGGCGGTGATGGGCGAGTGGCAGCGTGATTGGGCGCGTGAGGCGACCGTGCCCGCCGTGGCCCAGGTGCTGTCGGCACATGGCGGCGGTTCCGGCGTCGCGTTCGCGTGGGAATTGCAGTTGCTTGCCACCCAGCCTCCCGCATAACAGCCTAGGAGGAAGCGACTTTGGAACTTCGAACGATGTGCGCTGCGACAGTGCGGAGCTTGGCCGCAGTTGTCCTGGGATTCGCCTGCCTGGTCGGGACCGCGCAGGCGCAGGACGCGGTATCTCGTGATGCCCAGGCCCGCGCCGTGGTCAAGCGCCTGATTGAGGAGGTGCAGAGCGGCGGCGACTTCGCGCTGTTCGAGGAGCTGTTCGATCCAGCCTTCGTCGACCATACGCCCTTCCCAGGCTACAGCCCGGACAAGGACGGCGCGCGCGCCATTTACAAGACCTTCCGTACCGGCTTTCCGGATTTCCGGGCTGAGATACACCTGCAGGTGGTGGAAGACGGGCGAGTGACATCCTTCAAGACGTATCGCGGCACCCACCGGGGCCCCTTCATGGGGCTGGCGCCCACGGGTCGGGAGATCGCCATTCCGATCATGGACATCGTGGAAGTGCGCAACGGGGAGATCACCGCGCATTGGGGTGTGCCGAACGTCCTGGTGCTTTATCAGCAGCTAGGCGTGCATCGCTTCAATGACAAAGGCGCGCCAATCGCTGACTGAACACACAGAGGACATCGACATGCTCATTCCTCCTTCCATTTTCACTCGCGTTCTGTCGGCCTTGCTGGTGATGAGCGCGGCATTGTCCATTGATGCGCATGCGCAAGCCCCAGCAACTACGAACGATTCTGAAGTCAGACCGTTCAAAATCGCCGTTGCGCAAAGCGATCTGGATGAGCTGAACCGTCGCCTCGATGCGACACGTTGGCCTGACGCTGAAACTGTGCCGGATGCGTCCCAAGGCGCACAACTCGCGAAAGTGAAGGCGCTGGTGGACCACTGGAGACATAGCTACGACTGGCGGCGCGTAGAAGCTCGCATCAACAGCTATCCGCAGTTCGTCACCCGGATCGATGGTGTAGACATTCACTTCCTGCACATCAAATCCAAGCACAAGAACGCGCTGCCTTTGATCATGACGCACGGGTGGCCCGGTTCGATTGTTGAACTGCTGGACGTCATCGGGCCGTTGACCGATCCCACCGCGTACGGCGGTAAGGCGGAAGATGCTTTCGATCTGGTTTTGCCTTCGTTGCCTGGATATGGCTTTTCCGGAAAGCCTGTCGAACCTGGATGGGGCAGGGCGCGCGTCGCGCGTGCGTGGGACACGCTCATGAAGCGGCTGGGCTATACGCACTATGTGGCCCAAGGTGGCGACTGGGGTGCTGTCGTAACCCAGGAAATGGGACATCAGGCGCCTGTCGGGTTGCTGGCCATCCACATCAACATGCCGGCGGTGGTGCCGCGCACCCCGCCTACCAAGTTCAGCGCCGATGAGCAGGCCGCGATGGACTCGCTCAACGCATTCTTCGGCAAGGGCGCAGGCTATGCGCAGATCCAGGCCTCAAGGCCCCAAACGATCGGTTATGCGCTTGCAGACTCTCCAGTAGGCCAGGCGGCCTGGATCTACGAGAAGCTTGCCGCATGGTCGGACAGCAACGGACAACCGGAGAAGGTGCTGGGTTACGACCGGATGCTCGACGACATCATGATGTACTGGCTGACCAACACCGGTACGTCTTCGGCCAGGTTCTATTGGGAGAACTCCGACTTGGCCTTCTTCGTGGTGGGAATTGATATCCCGGTAGGCGTGACGGTCTTTCCAAAGGAGATCTATCAAGCGCCTCGCAGTTGGTCCGAACAGGCATACCCAAAGCTGATGTACTGGAACAAGGTTGATCGGGGTGGCCACTTCGCGGCTTTCGAGCAACCGGAGCTGTTTGCCCGCGAAGTGCGTTCCGCTTTCGCGGGAATTCGCAAGTTACGTTGACGCTGGCAGGACACATCTATTACCTCGATTCACCCAGGAGAAGATCATGTCTACTGCAACTCACGACGCTACCTCCCCCCTCCCTGCGCGCCGTGGTGGACATGCACTGCAAAGCTGGACTGAACTTGCAGGGCGACTTCTCCTGGGTGTTCTTTTCCTGTTCTCCGGTCTTGGCAAGATCACGGGCTATGCCGCTACCGCTGGCTATATGAGTGCCATGGGCGTGCCCACCGGCCTGCTGCCTGTAGTCATCATTTTGGAAGTGCTCGGATCGCTATTGCTCTTCGTGGGTTGGAAGACGCGCATCGTGGCCTTCCTCCTCGCGGGCTTTTCGCTGCTGTCGGCGGTGATCTTCCATGCCAATTTCGCCGATCAGATTCAGTTGGTGATGTTCCTCAAGAACGTTTCTATCGCAGGTGGCCTGCTGCTGGTAGTGGCCAACGGCGCCGGAACGTATAGCATCGACGGCAGGCAACGCTCCCGAGTCGCATAAGGCCCTATGCTTGGTGCATGCTCCCGCCTGCGATGGCGGGTAGCCGTCATCGCTTTTTGCCCCGCAACACCGTTGCGGGGCCGTTTCGCTTGGCTTGTTGTATTGGCGATGCTGTTGGCCTCTCTGCAAGGGTGTCGGAGCACCGCCTTTCGTACGACCGTTCCAGAGGCCCCGGAACAAGCCTGGACTTCTGCGCGACAGTGGGAGGTCAAAGCCACGCGCAACGGCACTGCGCGCGCGTGGCTGCAGTGTGCGGCAGACGCCTACCTTGCCTTGGAGGACGCTCGACTGCGACAGGCAGCCTCCGATCTTGCCCGGCGCTGCACCAATCAGTACCTGCAGGGCGTTTCGCGCCTGCCCGAGCAACTGGACCCAAACGGAATCCCCTTGGGTGGTGCTCAAGTGGTTGTTGAAACGAGGGGATTGTCGCCAAACCTCATTCCGCCGATTTCTGTGCATGCGGAACCGTCCCGGCCACCGTTGCGCTCTGTTGGTCGTCCAACGCTCGGAGTTCCCGTGGTGCTGACCAGCAAACGATGTTCCGGCGAGCCGCGATGCCAATTACTGCCGCCGGAGGGCATATTCAGGGGCGGGACCGTTTGGGTGGAACGCTCGCTCGATGGAGGCGTCCCTCGCTTGGTGGTTGCTGGCGAGCAGGTTGCAGTCGCCGATGTCGCGGGCGTCGCCTATGACCTGCACCACGATGCGGGCGCACCTTATTCCCGGGGCGTTCGGGTTTCCAAACTCAACCGCCTGGGTGTCTGGGGCCTGATCGGCGGTCGAGAGATGGGGCGACGAGCGGGCGTGTACTTGCTCGAGGACTATGATCCGGTCAAGCGACCCTTGGTCATGATCCATGGTTTGGGCAGCAGTCCGCTCATCTGGGAAAAGCTGAGCAATGCGGTGTGGAGTTCGCCGGAACTTCGCGCCCGCTATCAGGTGTGGCACGTCGTGTACCAGACCGATGCCCCATTGCTTGTCCAGCGTCGCCGCGTCCAGCGTTATCTGGATCAGGCATGGCAAATCCTGGATCCCGAAGGCGATGATCCTGCGCGAACGCACATCGTCCTGGTCGGTCACAGCCTGGGTGGCGTCATTGCGCGCATGCTAAGCGTGGACTCCGGTGATGGGCTATGGAATGCCGCCTTCCTTGTTCCGCCGGCGGAGCTAGTGGCCAGCGATGAAGAGCGCGACTTGCTCAACGGGGTTTTCCACTTTTCCCGGTATCCCGGCGTCAAGCGTGCGATCTTCATTGCGTCGCCTCACCGAGGCAGCCCCAATGCGATCCGCTGGTTCGGCCGCCTGGCTCGTGCCTTGGTCGGCAAACGCAATACCGAAGTCACGGCACTGCTGAAGATCGCCCGCCGTAATCCCGATGCTATCCAGCCCGGATTGCGCGAGGCCTATCTCAAGGGGCGCATCAACAGCATTTCGACCCTTCAGCCGACCCAACCCGTCAGTGCCGCAGGTCAGGCGCTCGCTCCGGGGCCCGACATCCGGTTTCATACGATCGCCGGCGTCAAGTCGTCCTTGCGACAGACGGATGGCGTCGTTCCTTTGGACAGCGCTTCGTTGTCAGGGGCGGAGTCGACGCTGATCGTGCAGTCAGGACATAACGTCCACGAACACCCGCAGGCCATCGTCGAGGTGCTGCGCATCCTGCGAGAGGGTGCGCAGCAGTAATCTCCATTTATGCCGGCTCAAGTTCGACATCAGACGGCGGCCGACCGTGCTGTGACCGATGGATGATGAATGCGGTGCCGACGGCGAGCGCCCCGCCCAACCACATGGTGGCGGTGACTCCCCAACTGTCCACGGTCAGGCCACCGACCAGTGCACCCACCCCGATCGCAGCTTGAGCAATCGAAACGAACAGCGCCGCCATGCTTTCCAGACGATCAGGCGCAGCACTGAACAGCCATGTCTGCATGGCGATCGGCAACATGCCAAAGCCCAGTCCCCACAGAAGCACCCACGTTACCGCTGCAAGTGCGCTGGAGCCGGTCAGCGCCAACAACAGCACGGGCGCGCCGATCAACATCGCGGTAACCGCCAAAGCCCAGCGAACATTGCGGCCTGCAGACCAGCCACCCAGAAGATTGCCGACGAAGCCCGTAACGCCGTAACCCAACAGGATGATGCTGACACTGCTGGCGTCGATATGCGTGACTTGGTTGAGGAACGGCGTGATGTAGGTATAGGAAGCAAACTGCCCGACGAAGATCAGCACAGCGGCCAGAAAGCCGACCTGCGCGGTGCGCTGCTTGAGCACAACCGGTACGTGCTTCAATCCGTTGGACGATTCAGCCTTGATCGAGGGCAGCCATAACGCCAGCGCACCAAGGACCACGATTGCCATCACCGACGAGGCCGCGAAAGACCAGCGCCAGCCAATCAGTTCGCCGACCAAGGCGCCTGCGGGGACGCCGGCGACGGTGCCCAGCGAGACACCCGAGAAGATGATGGACGTCGCCCGGATGCCTTCCGCGCCGTGACGCAGGCGAGGCCCCAGGGATCCGCCGATGGTCCAGAAGCCACCGACGGCCACGCCCAGCAACACGCGGCCGGCGAGCAGCACAGCGACATGGTTGGCCAACGCAACCAAGGCGTTGGACAGGACCAGCAAACCCATCAGGAACATCAGCACATGGCGGCGATCGAATCGCCCGGTGAAGCCGATCGTCAACGGTGCCGCCAGCGCAGCCAGGAATCCCGGCAGCGTCACCATCAGGCCCGCCTGGCCTTCGGTGATGTGCAGATCGCGAGCGATCTGCGGCAACAGGCCCACGGGCAGGAATTCTGTTGTCACCAGCGCAAACGCGCCGATGGCTACTGCAGCAACCGCTGACCAGCGGGCAGCCGCTGCTGGGGCATGTGCCCCAACGGGAAGAGAAGTGGACATGGGAAGATTCCGTGTAGAACGCAGCCGCGACCGGCATGAGCCGGTCGCGGTGCAAAGGAAGGAGCTTCAGTTGAACTTGACCAGATTCAGCGCCGGCAGCGGACCACCCGGGAACTGCACCAGCCGTGCACCTACGGCTAGCGATCCCAGATCGATGCCGAAGAAGCCGAGTTGTTCGATGAGGCCAGCGACTTCGGACTTGGCACGAGTGTCGTCACCCGAATAGAACAGCACGCGCTGGCCGCCTTCGGCACGCGGGTCACCCGACACGAGATGCGGTTGCAGGTGATTGAACGCCTTCACCACGCGGGCACCGGGCACCAGATCCGTGAACACTTCGCTGGACATACGGCCGCCGAGATTGGCGGGCTGGAACAGCGGCGCTTCGATCGAGTTGTTCGCATCGATAACGATGCGTCCGTTCCAGTCCGGCAGGCCAGCGAGTGCGGCCGGCACCTTGGACCAGTTCACCGCCACCAGCACGATGTCTTGTGCAGCAGCTTCTTCCCGCGTGCCAGCGCGCACGCTCGGTCCGAGCGTCTGTACCAGCGATGTCAGTGATTCGGGACCACGGCGGTTCGAAATGATCGCCGGGATGTTGTGCTTGGCCAGGGCGCGGGCAAACGCTGCGCCGATGTTGCCCGCACCGATGATGCCGATGGTTTTCATGGTCTTGTCCTCAGAGCTGGGCGATGGATCAGGAGGTGAAGCCGCCATCGGCCACCACGTCGGCGCCGGTGACGAACGAGGCACCCGGGCTGGCGAGGAAGGCGACGACATTGGCGATTTCCGCCGGCTGGCCGTAACGGCCGATCGCCATGCCCGGGCCTACCAGCTTGGCGACTTCGCCATCGGCGGGGTTCATGTCGGTGTCGGTCGGGCCGGGGTGCACGGTGTTGACCGTGATGCCACGCGGACCGAGGTCGCGCGCCAGGCTGCGGTTGAAGCCGGTCACGGCGCCCTTGGTCAGGGTGTACAGCGAGGCGCCGGGGAAGTTGGCGTAACGGGTCATCGAGCTGCCGATGTGGACGACGCGGCCGCCTTCGCGCATGTGGCGCACGGCTTCCTGGGTGGCCACGAACACGCCGGTCACGTTGACCGCGATCATCCGCTGGTAGTCCTCGAAGCTGATCTGGTCGATCGGGCCACCGCCCAGCGCGATGCCGGCGTTGTTGACCAGGATGTCCAGGGCGCCGTAGGTCGAGACGACCTGGGCGATGGCCGCGCGGACCGCGGCGGGGTCACCCGCATCGGCCAGGATCGGCAGCGCAACGCCGCCGGCACTTTCCACGGCGCGAGCCGTTTCTTGGGCCTGCCGGGCAGACCCGACGTAGGTGAAGGCGACCTTGGCGCCGTCGGCGGCCAGGCGCTTGACGACCGCCGCGCCAATGGAGCGCGAACCGCCCGTGACGAGGGCGACCTTGCCGGTCAGGGGGAGAGAATTGTTGGCTTGGGTGTTCATGGTGTGGCTCCGGTTGGTGAGGGTGGGGACTGCGTGGGACAAACGATGCGCCGCGGACTTCCCTCCCGGTAGCCGGTAATGCTTAGAATAAGTTTCAAGTCCTGTTTGAAGGTCCAGCATGGAAACGTTGGCCAACCTGGAGTCCTTTGTCCGCAGCGCCGAGCTGGGAGGGTTTTCGGCGGCGGCGCGCCAACTGGGGCTGACTCCAGCGGCCGTTAGCCGCAACGTGGCGCTGCTGGAGAAGAACCTGGGCACTCGCCTGTTCCACCGCAGCACCCGCAAGCTCACCCTCACCGAGTCGGGCGAGCGGTTTCTGATCGGTGTCCGAGAACACCTGGAGGGCCTGCAGTCGGCCATCTCGGAGGTGGCTAGCGACCACGGCGAGCCTGCGGGGGTGCTGAAGGTCAGCGTCGCGCTGGCCTTCGGTATGGAATACCTGTTGCCACTTCTGCCGGGCTTCATGGAACAGTTTCCCCAGGTACGCATCGACTGGCAGTTCGAGAACCGCCAGGTGGACCTGATCGCCGAAGGCATCGATGCGGCCATCGGTGGTGGATTCGATTTGGCTCAGGGAGTCGTTGCCAGAGCCCTTGCGCCCGCCCACATCATTGCGGTGGCTGCGCCGAGCTACATGAAGGGTAGTCGTCACCCGACCACCCCTGAAGATCTCAAGAGTTTTGACGGCATTGTCATGCGCTCGGCGCGCACCGGACGCATCCGACAATGGACGCTGCGCGATGTCGAAGGAACCACGCAGTCTGCGGAGCTGAAGCACACTCTGGTCTTCAACGATCCGGCAGCCATGACACGCGCTGCGGTCCTGGGGCTTGGCGTGACGATGATCGCCATGCCCGACGCGCTGCCGTTTCTCGAGCGCGGTGAACTAGTTCGTTTGATTCCGCGATGGTATGCCGATGCTGGTTCCATCTCTCTCTACTATGCAAGCCGAGCGCTGATGCCAGCCAAGACAAGAGCGTTTGTTGGCTATGTCACCGGTGAATTCCAGCGGCAGAGGTTGGCAGAACGATTCGCTGGAAGCCTTGGATAAGCGCACGACGACCGACTGGCACGGTCAGCAGAGAATGCATGTCGAGATCGCGAGCTACCGCGATCTGGATTATTGCGCTTCGGCTTCGGCATGGATCCACTCGAAAGTGTGAAGCAAAGTCTCCACTTTGCGGGGTGGGGAACGAGTGGCGGTTGCGCGACATTAGGCCGTGGTACTCGGCTGCAAAAAGTCAGCCGATTCCTTTCGCAAATCAGGAGAGCCGCTCATGACCCAGACCCATGCCTCCCATCGAGTTGCTCTCGTCACCGGCGCGTCGCGTGGTCTCGGCGCGGCGATCGCCCGGCGCCTCGCCTTGGACGGAGTCGTCGTCGCATTCACCTATGTCGGTCCTGCCGAGCCGGCGCTGGCACTGGAACAATCCATCCGTGAAGCGGGTGGTTGTGCCATGGCCATCGCGGCAGACGCCAGCGACCCCGCCCAAGTACATGCTGCGACACAAGCGGTCATCGGCACGTTTGGCAAGATCGACGTGCTGGTCAACAACGCCGGCATAGCTACTGCAGGCCCAATCGAGGACATGACCGTCGATCAGTTCGACAAAGTCATTGCCATCAATGTGCGCGGCGCATTCCTCGCCATCCAGTCCGTTCTGAAGTACATGGGGGAGGGCGGCCGAATCGTCAATATCGGCAGCATAAACAGCGAATACGTGCCGTACTCAGGGGGCGCGCTTTACGTCATGAGCAAGGCAGCGATTGCCGGACTGACCAGCGCCTTAGCGCGCGACCTGGGACCGCGCGGCATCACGATCAACAATGTCATGCCAGGCCCAATGGATACAGAGATGAATCCCGCCAACAGCGACTTCGCGCGCGAGGCCGTCAAGCATATCGCTGTTGGTCGCTATGCACACGTAGATGAAGTCGCCAGCTTTGTCGCTCATCTGGCTAGCCCTGCAGCAAGCTTCGTCACGGGAGCAAGCCTAGCAGTTGACGGTGGTTACTCCGCCTAGACCAGCAGCACGGCCGCCTATCACCCTTAAGTCCCATTCAACGCAGAGGTCGCCCATGAATAGGATCACCACGAAAGACGGGACACGCATCTTCTACAAGGACTGGGGAAAGGGGCAGCCGATTCTGTTTTCGCACGGCTGGCCCCTGAGCAGCGATGCCTGGGATTCGCAGATGCTCTTCTTTGGCAGCCAGGGTTATCGCGTGGTTGCCCATGACCGTCGAGGTCACGGGCGATCAGACCAACCGTGGGATGGCAACGACATGGACACCTACGCTGATGATCTAGCCGAGTTAATCAAGGGACTCGACCTGCGGAACGTCGTCCTGGTGGGGCACTCCACCGGTGGTGGTGAGGTCGCGCACTACATAGGCAGGCATGGAAGTGAGCGCGTATCCAAGGTGGTCTTGGTAGGGGCGGTTCCTCCGATCATGCTGAAGTCCCAAGGCCATCTCGATGGGGTGCCCATGGAGGTCTTCGACGGCATCCGCGCTGGCGTGGCAGCCAATCGCTCACAGTTCTATCAAGACCTTGCTTCTGGTCCCTTCTTTGGCTTCAACCGCCCTGGTGCTGACAAATCGCAAGGCCTAATTGACGGGTTCTGGCAGCAGGGAATGGCCGGCGGCATCAAGGGGCAGTACGACTGCATTAAACAGTTCTCAGAGGTGGATTACACCGACGATCTTAAGAAGATCGACGTACCCACACTTTTCATCCATGGTGATGACGATCAGATTGTGCCAATTTCAGGTGCTGCACGCTTGGCGGTGAAGTTGGTAGAAGGTGCTGTGCTCAAGGAGTACCCAGAGGGTGGCCACGGCCTGCCAGCGACGCATTCCGAACAGTTCAATCGCGACGTGCTCGAATTTATCCGAGCTTAACCCTGAAGGCCTCAAAGGAGGTCGTAAGTTGGGGGCGACCTCCAGAACGTGTCACCAAGGTCGGTGGCGACACTAGAAAAGACCTTTGACAATGCACAGTCGGGAATCGAATACGAGGGCGAAAAGCAGAACTTTTCGCCCGGCGCCTCCATCGCAATCTGAAGGCGGCGTGGAAGCTCGCTCCGCAGCGTGAATTTGAGCAGTTCCACGTTGCCTGGATGTTGGAGTGAAATAGAAGCCATGCTCCGCACCGACACCCAGCAGGCGTACCGCCAATGCCCCAAGCTATAGCGCGACTCGTTCGGGGATAGCAAGGGCATTAATTCGGCCAGGAAGGCGTCGCTGAACTGATGCAGGCGTAGCTGATACTGAAGGTAGGCGGTCACTTCCGCTGACAACAGCTCCTGCCAAACCCTCAACCAGGTATCCGCATATAGCTTGCTCCGCCCGGTGGTGGACAGGTAGTTTGCTAGGCGAGCTTCCAGCCCATGAAAGGGCACGTGGGGCCACGTATACGACCACGGTAACCTGTCCGGATACGTGACATTACTTGCCGGCGTTGGATGGTGCTCGGCGCGAACGACGCCAAGAGCATCGAGGACTGACAGGAGGGACGCCGTCGCTTCCGGCGTGGGCGCGACGTGCTGGCGCAGCTGGTGTGCCTGCACGAGTGCGAGAAGATAGAGGGTGCCACGCCCTCCAAGGTGCGCAATGTCGCCGATGATCGGTGCATCCGGGCGTGCTGCGCCAGCGGAGGCGGCTTGGATATCGTTCATGGTCCCGACAATGGGTGGAGATGTCCTTGCGTGGCGCGCCTCGGGGAGGACAAGCGGCCAGGCTGGTTGTAACCACTCTAAGAATACCTTAGTATCCAAGAGCCGAAAACTTAGCCATCCTTAGCCGACCTGATGGGGGCGGCAGTGGCAAAGCAGACGGAGAAAAAATCGGTTTTTGCGATTCGGCTGGCGCACGCGCGCGAACGTGCCGGTCTTTCGCAGAAGCAGCTAGGCATCCTCGCCGGCTTGGATCCTTCAGTGGCCAGTCCCCGAATCAATCAATACGAGCGTGGCAGGCACGAGCCTCAGCTCAAGACGGCCAAACAGTTGGCCGAAGTCCTTGGTATCCCCCCGGCATTCCTATACACGGACGACGTGCTGTTGGCGGAGTTGCTGTTGCGATGGAATGACCTGAGCCTCAAGACCAAGAAGCAGGTGCTCAAGGAAGTCGAAGCGGGAACGACGAATAAGAGGCGATCAGGACGGTAGCTGACCTGCATCGGTGGCTCGACAGCCTCGCCGATCGTCCAAAGACATTCACTCAGTCTACTGATGGCGCAAGGTGTACTCGGCGAAGAAATTGACCTTGGCCAACTCCGTACCAATTCTGGCTCGCGCTTCCTACGATGATGAAGATCATCCCGATTCCGCTACGAGCGCCATGGATGGCCAGCCATTGTTCGAGATCCAGACGTGAAGGAACCGGTTGTTGTTCTGGATGCGTGTGCCATTCGCCCACGTAATCAAGCGTACCGCCGCTTGCACGCCATTTCTTCATTGCGATTCGATGATGCGGTGCCGCGGTCCGGTAAAAGTATGTTCGTCCGCGCGTGTCCCCTGGCGCCGGGGATGTAGCCAGAACTACATGAAGGTGTCGCTCTCGGCGATACCCGAGCAGAATTCCGCCGGCCTCAGGTTTGCACGAAGCGTCTTGTCTGAATCGCTGCAGCGCCGTGAGGACGCTGCCCTCAATAAGCACTAGGCCGCCAGTCGTGAATGGGTGCGGCCCAACTACAGCTTCGCACATGCTGGGCAGCCAGAAAGGGGGGAAAGGTCCTGGCTCTTGAGCTTCCGTAGCTCACTGTTCTCGACAATACGTGTGCGAAAGCGCGGCGAAGGATCTCCATTTCTCAGCCAGTCGATAATGACGTCGGTGGCTAGCGCCGCGGCGGACATGGGACAGGATACGGCGTATGGCGTGAATGCCTGGCATCCCAAGATGCGCACTTCTTCCGGCGTAGGCAGGATGCTGAAGCGCGGCGTGCGAGCGGCGTCATTCTGGCGCAGGCATCGATAGCAAGCGAACTTTTGCGTGTCCTGCCAGAGGCTTTGGACACATTCGCCGTTGCCGGTAACCCAGACATGGAGCAGGGGAGGGCGTCTCGCCGCTGGAACTTGCTGCCGGTGATAGTTCAAAGACTCGCTGAGTGCTTCTTCTCCCGCGGCGTCAATGACCAGGTCCCCCGACAAATCGACGTAGGGCTCGGCGTCGCGATTCCGCGTTGTGATGCGCGACAAGGGAAACTGTGCGGTCAAGGCTTGCTTGAGGGCTTCGACTTTGGAAACCCGGAAGCTTTCGAAGCCCAAATAGTGCCGACCGATGTTCTCTGCGCCGAGCCTATCGCGATCGACCAGTACCAGTTCCCCGTCGCCCGAACCTGCACCCAACTTGACCAGTGCTTGCGCCAGATAGCCACCGATCGCCCCGCACCCGACCAGCGTGATTCGCTTGTCCTTCAAGCTGGGGAACATCAAGTTCCGGCTGTGCACATAGTCTACGCCGATTTCCGTCACTGACAGGCGGCTGATCTGGCAACTGCTCCCACGCCCATGCAGACTTTGGCGCATGAGTGTGGGCTTCCGCTGGAACACCTTTCGTTTGCCTTCGTCCAGTGAAAACTCAAAGCCAAACCAGCCGGCCGGGCTTTGCACCAGAAACAGGACGATGGACGACGCGAGATAACCGCGCTGCCCAAGGATGGTCTGGATTGTGCCGTACGCGCGCCGATCCCAATCCTTGATCCAGGCAAACATCTCGCCGACGGTTCGGGGCAGACCGGCGGCAATCAAGGTGGGCATGCAGTCGCTGCGAACAATCCAGCAAGTGGCCGCAGCCCGTGTGGGCGCTGGCCAGCCACGGGATTGGCAAAGGCCTGCGATCTCATCATCCCGGCTGGTGACGGCGAGAAGCCGGTCGTCTTCGGGCCCCATCAGGAACGCATTGGCCTGGCCCGCGCCGGGTGCAATAGAACCCAGTATTACATTCCAGGGCAGCGGCAACTGGCCGATGCTCCAACTGGCTCCGAACTCCGTCTGGAATTCGCCTTGCCGGTACTGCGGGTCGCTCGCGAGGCGGTCGAGTTCCTCGCTCGCTCGATCCAGGCAATGCGCGATCGCGTGCTCTGGATGGTAGCGATCCAGCACAAGTGCACCTTCAGCGAGATAGCAGAATCCGCCAATGGCGCTCACGTGGGGCAGGAGCGCCGGGAAGTCGGCGGGCGCCTCAAGGATCCGAATCGAAGGGTATTCGATGAAATCCCAGTCTTCGATCTCCAGGCAGACTCGCACCGAACCGTTGCGGTAGGGCAACGGTCCTTCGAACCGATAGGTCGGCCCTTTGCGGGGCAGGTCAACGAAGCCGCGTTCGCGCAGCAGCCGCAAGGTCGCGCCGAGACCGCTGGCGTAGACGCCATCCCCCATCCTTCAGCCGGCCTTGGTTGCGTGCACGATCGGAGGAACGACCGTCGCGGCCGGCGTGCTGCGCACTTCCGCGCTGGCGTCCACCTGGACGAGGTCGGCGTCGTTGGCGATGCGGGATCCCAGCTGGGCCCGGACATTATCGACGGCCGCTTGCTTCAGGCCGGCCCCGTAGTGTCGGCTCGTGTAGAGCTGTTGCGCCAGAGCAGTGGCCCGCTCCGAAGCCAGTTGTCGGTCGAGGGGCGACAAGCGGTTGAAATTCTCCTTGCCCTCATCGATACCGCGTTCGTAGACGTCCTGGGCCAGCTCCCGTGCTAGATGGCGGGCGGCCTGCTCCAACGCCATGTCATCGCGACGGAGTGCCGGCTGAAAATTGCGGGCGACGATGATCATGATCAGGACCGAGGTCGGGCCGCCCCCGTTCCGCCAATGATGATCCCGCCACGCCTTGAGGTAGCGGCACACCCGGCGCAGTTGTTCATTGTGCTCTTGCATGCGAGCATCGAACCACTTCGCCACATTCTCCGGATCGGATGGCACCCATTTGCCGTCGCGCGTCGCCAGGTGGATGTCTTCCATCAACTCCCAGAATTGTTCCGGCATTTCGCCAAAGTCGGCGCTTTCATCCAGGGTCACGCTTTCGCGGTAGTACTGGGCGTTGGTTGCAGCGAACGACACCGCCTTCTCCGCGACCTCGCGGAACTTGTCCTCCGGTGCGGCGTACAGCGGGATATCGATGTGCGCCCAGTCGGCGATCTTGACCCGGACGCAGCGAGAGTTGCTCCGATCCAGCAGCCATCCTTGTTCGCGGCAGAGTTGGTCGAGAGCACGTTCCACCAGATCGAAGTACAGTTTCGCCATCATCGGCGGCGGCGCCTGATCGGCCCAGACCGTCACCGGCAGATATACGCCGAAGTCCCAATCCATCTCCTGTGGCGGCTGGTGGGCGCCTTGCACGCAGGTCCGGTATGCCCAGGAGCCTTGCGTGCGAAACCGCGGCTCAACCATCCGATCCATGCCCAGGATCTTGGTCGTCGCCGCACGAATCGCAGCCCGCAGATGGTCTCGGATCGTGTTCTTCGCTTGCACCAAGGTCTTGCGCTGGAATTCCGTGGGGACGATGACCTCGTCGAAGCTGTCCGGACTGCCCGCATTGAGGAACAACTTATGCAGCGTGAGCATTTACATGCACTCCAGTGTTCTGCGCGTTGGCGCCGTGGTAGAAGACCGGCGGTGCCGGGACGTGTTTGAACAGTTCGCGGAAGGACGCGTTACCGAGGCACCATTTGGCCTTTTCCGCACCGGAGCCGAGCAGCACCTCCTGGGCGGCCGCATCGGATTTGTCCAGGGCTACCGCGCGAGCGCGTTCGTCGGTCAACTCGTCATCGACGTGGTGGTACTGCCCTTCGAGCAGGCGATGCCGCAAGAGGTGGTGGACCAGTGACTCCTGGGCGGAAATCGCGATGCCGAACAGCCGCTTCGGGGTCGCCGCAGGATTCCACCCACCCCAATCGATGGTTCCACCGCCTCGGTTGCGGCGGGGATCGACCGTAAAGCGCGACGACATCGTGCCGATGGCCACGACATGCAGTTGTTCGCGCGTGCGCCCGAAAAAATGCTGAGCCTCATGAACAGCGAGGACCCCAGGTGCATTGGCGAACAGGCCGCCATCTACATACTGGCGATTGTCAAACGTGTGGCGTGGGAAAAAGCCCGGCGCCGCACTGGTGGCCAAGGCAACATCGACCAGTCGGTAACGCCAATCGCGAGAAAAATCAGGGTGGTGGGGTGTCTTGAACAGCACGGGGTTGCCCGTGCTGTAGTTGATGCTCGGTACCAGCACCGGGTGCTTGCAAGCCTCCAGGGTCTGGTCGCCGAAAAGGTCTTCCGCAGCGAGCAGGTCGCCAAGCGGTGCTTGGCTGTAGGGCGCCCGCCAGATCCCCAGAAATGACCACCGACGCCGGAAGATGTCCGCGCCATGCCGCTCGAACAACCGGACCATCCGTTCGGCCGGGATCTCCAGAGACAGCGCCAGCGCGAGAATCCCGCCGATCGATGTGCCCGCCAGCAGGTCGAAACGGGTCGCGATCGGCGCTCCAAGATGCTGCTCGAAGTCGGCAAGGATCTTGGCCGTGAATAGGCCCCGATAACCGCCGCCGGACAGCGCCAAGACCTGGAAGCGGGATAGGGCGGGGGCGGACCTCGGTACCCCCGCGACATCGTGGTGCTGTTCGGCGTCTTCCTGTTTCGCTTCCTGCATGGAACCCCCTGAAGGCTGGCTGGTCACGCGCACGATGACCCGTGCGTGTCGCAGGCGTTGCGACGGGCGCGGAGTGACCGATTCACTCCGAATTGTGGTGCATCTCTCATTTTCAAGGGGCGCGGAGAGGCGACCCGCCCCCTGCTGCAGGGCAGCCTGGCCATGTTGCATTGGAATGTATATATGTGCATAATGCCAACATAGTCATGCATATTTGTGTCAAACATAGCATACATGGAGCACTTCTCAATCATCCTTGCGCTGCTGCGGGCTGCCCTGAAGGAGCCGAGCCCGGCCGTGACCTCGCACGCTGGCCGCTTACTGGCCGCACTGCGTAAAGACGGTCAGGACGAGCAGGCCGCGCAGCTCGCCAAGCTTCTTGAGCGGGGAGGGCAGGCCGGTCGCATGCAGCCCAGTCGTGTAGTGCTGTCGCGCGCCGCCCTGCCCGGGGAGGCGATCACACCCAGCGTGCGTCCGCCGGTGGACAAGGAAACTGGCGCCTCGCTGGCCGATATCACGCTGCCCGCGATGCTTGAGCTCATCGAGCCCCCCGTGCTCAACAGCGCCTTGCGCGGTTCGGTGGAGGCGCTAATCGAGGAGTGGCGCCATCTGGACCGGCTGCGCGCCATGGGGATCCGGCCACCGTTGAACTGCTTGCTGTTTGGCGCCCCGGGTACCGGCAAGACGAAGCTGGCCCAGTTGGTCAGTCGCGAGATTGGCTTGCCGCTCGTGACGGCTCGACTTGATGGGCTGATTTCCTCCTATCTCGGGACTACAGCGCGGAATATTTCAGCGCTCTTTTCCTTTGCCAATCGCTACCAATGCGTCCTTCTGCTCGATGAGTTCGATGCCATCGCCAAGGTGCGCGACGACCCGCATGAGGTTGGTGAGATCAAGCGTGTGGTGAACACGCTGCTGCAGTGCCTGGACCAGCGCAGCGAGATCGGCATCACCATCGCAATCACCAACCATGAGCAGCTGCTCGACAGCGCGATCTGGCGGCGTTTCGACATCCGTGTGGCCGTGCCCAAGCCGGATCTGGAGTCGCGCGTGGACATCGTCAACCGTTATGTAGCTCCACTTGATGTGTCTCTGGCGGAGCGACGGTTCTTGGCCTGGCTCACCGAGGGGCTGACCGGCAGCGAGATTGAGACGCTGGCCAACGCCATCAAGCGCGCGGCTGCGATGAGTTCGAATGCCGATTTCTCGGCGCTGGAGGCGTTGAAGGTGCACGCACTGCTCAGTGCCAACCATCGACAGCATCCACGTTGGGAGCAATTGCTGGGCCCACTTGAAACGCTCGCCGCTACGTTGGCGGCCGATCGCGAACTGGCCTTTACCCAGGAAGACCTTGCGCGCTTTTTCGGCAAGGACCAATCCACCATCAGTCGCTGGATACGCAAGCACCGTGAGGTGAGCTAGTGCCGAACAATCCGCTTCAGATCGTTCTCAATGCCAAGGACTACCAGCACATACCGGAACGCACGGGTGGCGGGGCAGTCAAGGACTTCTACCAAGGGCGCGACGAGGCCTTCGTTGTGCACCAGCAGAAGTTGCTGACCGATTTGGACCAGATTGGGCGCGCGATGACGCGCGGCGATCGCCCGGTGCTCGCCTACATGCACGTTGCCCTGAACGAGGACGCGTGGGCAAAGACCCGGCGCCCCACGGTGAAGGTAATGCCGCCGGCAAAGGTGCCACTGGTCGGTGGCTCTAATTTGGGCGACATGATCGTGGAGCTCACGCCGGAGAACATTGCCACCATTCGCGGGAGCATCAGCGAAGCGGAAAAGGACGTCCCCTTGGTGACTGACCGGGAAACCGGGGAGCTCAAACCCAAACCATCACGGGCACGAGGGGAGGTCGGCGCCATTCGGGCCCTTCGTGCTCACCACGCAGCGGACCGACGGTCCTTCTCAGCCGAAGAAGCCATCGCGTGGCTGTCTGATCCCCGCACAGGGGGCATGTATCTGGTCGAGACCTTCATTGACCCGCGACAGGCAGTTGACGAGCCCTCGCGCAAGCTGCGCCGGCGTGCGATCGAAGCCTATGGCGACCTGCAGCAGGGGCTAGCGCAACTGGGGCTGCCACTGGAAGTCGAGGACACCGACCAGCGTTGGAAGAGTGTGCGCTTGCTGTTGCTGCGACTGCAGACGCAAACGCTCGCCGCCCACGAGACGTTGCTGCGCTTCTTGGACGAGCATCCAATCGTTCGCCGTGTTGCCCTGCCGCCCGTTTTGGAGATTGAGCAAACGGCTGTAGTGCCTGCCGGCGGCCCGGCGGTCATCGCTCCACCGAACACCAATGCTGGTTACCCAGTCTTGGGCATCGTCGATACCGGCGTCGCTCCATTGCCTACGCTCGAACCTTGGTGCATCGGGCGCACGGACCTCGTGCCTGGCAGTGGCCAGGATCGATCGCATGGCACCTTCATTGCCGGATTGTCGGCTGCGGCGCAGGTCTTCAACCCGCACCCGGTGTTCGATGAGGTGCCCTGTAAGTTCTTCGACTTGGGGCTGCACCCCACACAGGGGGATGTCTACGATGACGTTTACCCGCGCGGATTCCTGGATTTTCTGGAGCAACTTGACGCTGAACTCCCCGCGGCGATTGCCGCCGGGGCGCGAGTCTTCAACATGAGTCTATCGATCGAGCGGCCGGTGTCGGATGCCGGATATGGCGACTACGCCACGCTCCTTGATGAAATCGCCGACAAGCACGACGTCGTGTTCGTACTGCCGGCTGGCAACCTCGACGGCGCCCTCTGGCGGCCGGTCTGGCCGGACCAGCCGGTCGACGTCCCGCCGATGCTGGCCGGATACCGCTACACCGGCCAGGACCGCTTGTTCCAACCAGCGGAGAGCGTTCGTGCGATATCGGTGGGCGCGATGGATCCTCCAGACGCCAAAGGCCTCCTGCGCCCGGCGGTGTATACCCGGCGCGGCCCCGGCACGGCCTTGGGCCTAAAGCCCGACGTGGCGCACGTCGGGGGGCAAGGCAGCCGCACGCCAAACCTGTTTTCCCTCGATACCGCCGGTGCCTCTACCGCCGGCTTGGGCACCAGCTACGCGGCGCCGCTGGCGGCGCGTACCCTGGCTGCTCTGAATCACCTGATCGAAGGCGAGGTCCAGCGAGAAACGCTGATCGGTCTGTTGATTCACCACGCGCACCTGCCTCCGCTGCTCGCCGACGCGCACGTCAGCAAGTTCGCCTCGGATTTTGTCGGGCACGGCATACCAACCCACGCCCTGAACATGCTCGAAACTGATGATCACGCCATCACGTTGGCCTTCATTGGCACGTTGCAGGCTGCGCATGAGCTGACCTTTCCCTTCACCTGGCCGGCCAGTTTGGTCAGCGATACGGGCGCTTGCCGTGGCCGGGCGCGCATGACACTGGCGTACCGCGCCCCTACCCATCGCCAGTTTGGCGCCGAATACGTACGCGTCAACCTTGAGGCGTACCTTCGTCAGGAGCACATCGATACCACGACTGGCGAAGTCAGTTGGAAAGGAAGGCTGAAATCCGAAGGCAAGATCTACGAGCGCCACCTGATCGAGCACGGCCACAAGTGGTGGCCGATCAAGCGATTCGAGCAGACGATCCCGCGCGGCCAGGGTAACTCTTCGCAGTGGCGCTTGGTCGTGGACTCGCTGTGCCGTACGGACGTGGAGTTTCCCGATGAAGGCGTGCCGTTCGCGGTGATTCTCTCGCTCGACGATCCCACCGGCCGTGCGCCGGTATTCAACGAGTTGCGGCAAACGCTGCGCACCAGTGGCGCTCGCATCGCTGACATCCGTACGGCCGTTCGCGTGGGGCCGCGTGTGTGAGTTCTGCTGCCGGTGTCGATCGCGTTGGAACGACGGTCGGCTCCTACGGTAACAACTCGTTCCAGTCCCAAGCAGTCACAAGGAGAATCCCCATGGCCAAGAAGCAATCCGGTGACAAGACGTCGACGCTGGCAAGCAAGGTCTTGTCCGGCAGCAAGAAGGCAACGCAGAAGGACGCCAAGCAGTTGGCAGCCTCAGTGTTGGGGCAGGACGAGAAGAAGGGTAAGCGCAAATAGCCGATGCAGATGTCGGCACCGATTCGCGGCACGGCTATTCGTCTTGCGGGATCAGGATCTGCGTCAGCGAGGCCAAGGGGTGGAAATCATCGGTCAGCCGATCGGTCCGCACCTTGCCATCGGCTTCGAGGAAATGATGCACGGCGGTGGGGAAGTGCCGGGGATCCACAGGGTGTCTGGCGCGCGGGTTGTGAAACAGGTCCAGTCCCTCCGACCAAGTCTCCTGATATTCGCTGTCGACTTCGCATTCAAACCGGAGGGGTTCGGCGGCGTTGGGGTCCGGATTCAACGCCGTCCCCGAGCGCAGCATGCGCACGCGCCTGGATCCGAACCCTGCGACGAAGCCCATGCGGTTGAACTTGCTCAGCGTCGCACCGTTGTTAAACAGCACGCCGCTGACGTGCTCGGCCCCCTCAAGGTCGAAGAAACCCGACGGGATAGCCTTCGCCCCCCAGCGGTGCTCGGTGACCTTACGGGACACGATGACCAGCTGGCCCTGGTCGTCGTGATGCCAGTCGTGGTCGTACCCATACAGGTAGATGCCTAAGCCTGTGCGCGCAAATACCATCGATTGTGGCGCATGGAAGTCCTGGATAACGAAGAGCAGCGGCTTGTTCGCCACGTGCGCCATCTCCCAGTAGCGCTTGCGCAATTTCGAAGTCAGCGCACTGCCGAACTTGATGGGGATGTACTGCTTGAGATAGGCCCGTTGTTCCTCGAGCGTCGCGGGCGCCGGCGCGGGAACGACATTGCCTTGCCCATCCAGAGTCGGATTGACCGTCGTGACCTCAATGGCGATCTCGCCATGGCCATCGTTGGCCATGTAGTCCGGGGCCGCGCCAATGTGCTCGATTGAAAAGCCGTTCTCGACGAGCAGGGCGAAAACGTAGAGCTCCAACAAACGGGCATCGAAGGCGGTGGACTGGAACTGTTGGATGTAATTGCCGTCGATGTCTTCATGCCAGCGCATCATCGACGCGATCAGTTCGCGGGCCGGGCTATACCCTTCACCTTCCCGCAATAGGGCGAAGCTGGGATGCAGCCTGGCTTCTGGGACTTGAAGCGCAAAGAAGTCGACCGCCGTCGGCGGTTCGTCCCCCTGGCCGCGTTCCTGCTCCAGGCGCGCCAACAGGCCGGGAGCCTGCGCCAAAAGCGCGGCGACCGCGAGTTCGGGGGCATCAAAAAAATCGGTTCCGTGGATCCAGCGAAAGCGCTCGGCCCGATCACGGGCGAGAAAAGCCGCTTGGTAGTCTCCATCTTGGCGATCACGCAATACCATCCCAAGCAGGTGGCCGTCCTCGGATTCGTACCACGCACACTCTTCGACAAGCCACATGGCGGGCCCGAATCGGCAATAGGCTGCCAGTGCATCGAAACGCGCCAGGTTGATGGGGTGCATCGTTATCTCCGAAGGTTTTCAGCGTGAGCGATTGCGGTTCGAATGGAGGGAGTGGAAGCCGTTAGGCGGTGACCGTTCACGGAGAATCATCGAGCAGGCGAGCCGCAGGATTGTCTGCAACGCCACCCGCCTGGAAATACCCGATCGCCGCCGCGACCGACTGGTGCCCGGTCAATTGCATCAGGGCAGGCAGGGCGACGCCCTGCCGGCCGCCCTCGGTAATAAAACCCGACCGCG
>Ga0065721_10004240_pt1 | contig 34057 bp, 26 predicted proteins | sample Mesricmetagenome_FD_59108 | JGI IMG/M metagenome (GOLD analysis project Ga0065721, IMG submission 59108) | Mesophilic microbial community from rice straw/compost enrichment Sample: eDNA_1 v2 (version 2) | ecosystem: Engineered > Solid waste > Grass > Composting > Bioreactor | place: USA: Davis... | reverse complement strand
ACGGAATTTCTCGCGCTGAAAGGCTTGGAGCGCATTCTTCATACCCTGCAGATGATGCAGCGCTCGCGCAGCCGCGAGCTGCCGTTTTTGATCGTGCCGACCCTATTCGACCGCCGCACTCAGGCCTCCGTCACCACTCTGCGCGCCCTGCGCAACAACCACGGCGACCGTGTTTGGCCGGGCAGCATTCCGGTGGACACCAAATTCCGCGATGCCAGCAAAGCCGGCGTGCCGCCGCATTTATTCGCGCCGGACAGCCGCGGCGTCGAGGCCTACCGCAGCCTGCTACATTTTTTGACGCCGCGAAAAACCGCGCATAAATCCACCGGGTGACGATTTATGGATCGGCGTCGGGCAATGGCAGATATGTGGATTATCCAGACAGGCAAATCTTGCCTAACCTTAAAAGGTCCACGCCGCCGCGAAGATTTCGCGCTGGCTTTGCCTATTTTTTATCCGCGCCCACGGCGCCACGCGCGAGCAAGTTTGTGCAGCTCTTATTGATTCACTCCGGACGCCAGCGATGATCAGCCGCGATCAACAGGTAGTGCAGTCCTATCTCGACGAATTGCTGACGGAAGTGCCGCCGGCGGAAGTTCGCCTGGCGCCTGTGGCCTCGCCCGCATCCACCGCCGTGGCATTACAGGAGCAGGTGCAGGCGTTGGAAGTGGTCAAACGCCAGCAATTGCAGGCGCTGCTGGATCGCCCTGCGCCGGTGGTTACACCAGTTGTCACGCCTGTAGCGCCGACGGAAGTGCCTGTGCAACCCGTTCAAGTTGAGGTCCCAGAACCTGTTGCTCCTGCCCCTGAAGCCGCGCCGGAACCGGTGGTGGCGGACTCACCCTTATTGCAGTGGAGCACCAACGGCCGACCTGTATGGGCGCAGCAGTCGTTTGATGTGTTGCTGTTCCGCGTAGCGGGTTTGACCCTCGCCGTGCCGATTATCGCTCTCGGGCAGATCTATCCGATCACCGATGGTCTGACGCCGCTGTTCGGTCAGGTGGAGTGGTTTATGGGTTTGCAGCCTACGCCCACCGGCCGCCTACGCACGGTCAACACCGCGCTGTTTGTGATGCCCGAGCGCTACGACCCCGCGTTCGTCCAGTCCGCCCGTTATGTAGTGTCCATTGACGGCCTCGATTGGGGCCTTGCAGTGGATGAAGTGCAGCAGCCGATTCGGCTGGCGCCGGAGGATGTCACCTGGCGCAGCGAGCGCAGTAAACGCCCCTGGCTGGCTGGCACGGTGAAAACCGCCATGTGCGCACTGCTGGATGTGCCGCAGATGGGTCGGTTGCTGGAGAGCCAGGACCGCAAACGCGCGGGCGCCAAGCGCTGAAATTCGCGCCTTTTCCCTTTCCCGACAGTGGCACAGATGCTGCTGTTGTCTATATTTAGGTGAGTCCGGCCGCGGATTTTTGACGTCTTGAGCGGCCACACCCCGAAGTTTGAGGATTGCCATCTATGGCCAGCAAGTTAATGAATAATACCGCCGTTACTCAGGACGATCCCGTTCTGCAATGGGTGACGTTCCACCTCGCTGGCGAGACCTACGGCGTCAATGTTATGCAGGTGCAGGAAGTTCTGCGCTATACCGAAATCGCCCCAGTGCCAGGTGCACCGACATATGTATTGGGCATCATCAATTTACGCGGCAACGTGGTGACCGTGATCGACACCCGCCACCGTTTTGGGTTGGAGCCGGGCGATACCACTGACAACACCCGCATCGTGATTATCGAGGCGGAAAAACATGTGGTCGGGATTCTGGTGGATAGCGTGGCGGAGGTGGTTTATCTGCGCCAATCCGAAATTGAAACCGCACCCAATGTCGGCAACGAGGACAGCGCCAAGTTTATTCAGGGCGTCTGCCACAAAAATGACGAGCTGCTGATTTTGATCGACTTAAACAAACTGCTCACCGATGACGAGTGGGCGGATCTGGAAATCTGAGCCATGCCTTTATCGAGCGGAATCTTATGGCTGTTGGGTGCGAGCATCGTCACCAGCCTGATCTGTCTCGTCGGCATGGCGGTGATTTGGACATGGGCCACGCGGCAACTCGCCGCTGCCCGTGCGCAATTCGGTGATCTCGAAAACAAAATCAATGTCGCCACCAGCGGCGCCGCCGGTATGGGCAATCGTATTGTTGCCCTGGAGCGCAAACTCAAGGCGCTGCAGGAAAAGCAGGAGAACCAGACTGTCAGTGGCGTAGACGAATTCGCCTACACCCAGGCGCTGCAGATGTTTGAACAGGGCGCCGACGTGGCGACGGTCGCATCCAATTGCGGATTTTCCGCCTCCGAGGCCCAATTGATGGCCCTCGTCCAGCAACAGTTGCGCAAGCCGACAAAACCCCAGGCGCGCAAAAAGCCCGCAGAAACTCCCCATGAATCTTGATGTAATCCGCTGGCCCCGTGTGCTTTGGCTCGCGGGCGTTCTTATTTTGTCCGGCTGCAGCATTGTCAGCGTCGACCAACGCACCCGCTATCGCGATGCCGAAGGCTATTTTGATGTGAGCATGCTGGAGCAGATCAAAGTCGGCGAAACCTCCCACTCCTGGGTGGTGGCGCATTTCGGCCGTCCCTGGTATCGCGAAGTCGAAGCCCTCACCGGCTATCCCGAGGATGTGCAGATCAACACTTGGCGCTTCGAGCGCGAGCAGCAGAAAAATACCCGCGTATTGGTGTTGTTCCGTTCGCGCAAGCTGGAGCAGCAGTTTGAATACCTGCATGTGGTCAGCGAAGGGGATAAGGTGATGCGCGCGTGGCGCGATGCCGCCGTAACTGTCGATGCCCCGCGTTTGATGGCGGCTATGGGTTACGCGAAAAAAGCGGTAGTGGAAGAAAGACAAGTGGTGCCGACCGAGGAGGTGGAAACTCCGTCACCGGTGGCACCAGTCGAAAACCCGGCGGTACAGAGTGTGCCAGCGCCGGCATCCCTCTCCGTGGAAGATGTGGTTGCACCAGCGCCTAAACCTGCCAGCGCCGCCGCATCCTAAACTCCAACGTCAAATCGGCTGCGCGTCGAGTTGTTGACCGTGGCAGCCTTTGCTGTCCGGCCCGAATAAAAACAGGTACGGATTCATAATCGCCTCCGGCGGCGTGACTGCTGCCGGGTCTTCCGCCGGATAAGCCGCCGACCGCATAGCGGTGCGCGTCGCGCCAGGGTTGATGGAGTTCACCCGAATCGGCGTCTGCTCCAACTCGTCCGCCAGCACCTGCATCAGCGTTTCCGTCGCTCCCTTCGATACCGCATAACCGCCCCAGTAGGCGCGACCTTTTCGGCCCACCGTTGAGCCGGTAAACACGATCCGCCCGTCTGCCGATTTTTGCAGCAGCGGCAGCAGGGCGCGGGTCAGCAGAAACGGCGCGTTGACGTTCACCTGCATGACCTTTTGCCAATCGCTGAAGGAATACTGGCCCAGCGGTGTGCGCCCTCCCAAGGCGCCGGCGTTGTGCAGCAGGCCGTCGACGAGACCGAATTCATTCTCCAGCGCGGCGCGCAGCTGTTCGTAATCCTGCGCCGCGGCGCCTTCGAAATTGATGGGGAAAATCGCCGGTTTGGGACCGCCGGCGGCCTCAATGCTGTCGTACACGCTTTCCAGTTTGGCCAGGGTGCGGCCGAGCAATACCACGGTGGCACCGTGGCGGGCGAAGGTCTGAGCGACGGCGCGGCCAATGCCGGAGCCTGCGCCGGTGACGACAATGATGCGGTCCTGCAGCAGTCCTGCGGACGGCTGGTAAGTCAGAGGGTCGAGTTGGGTCATGTTGGGCTGTATTGAGTGAGATAGGTGGTGATGATGGGCCAGATATCCGCCACTTGATTAGCCACATGAGTGGCATTCCAGGTGCGGTGTTCGTCGGCGTGGGAGGTAAAACCGTAACCGACCGCGATGGTGGGCATACCGGCGTTGTGTCCGCATTCGATATCGCGTTTGTGGTCGCCGATATAAATCGCCTCATCCGGCGCGCAACCGGCGGCGTTGCAAGCGAACAGCAAGCCGGCAGGATCGGGTTTGCCCACGCCCACCTGATCCGGGCTGACGGTGGCGCAGGGCGCGGACGCAAATTCGAAATGGCGCATCAACTCGGCGGTGTAGAGCTGCGGTTTGTTTGTGACGATGCCCCAGGCGATCTCGTGTCGGGTTAATTGCTCGATCAGCTCAACAATGCCGTCAAAAGGTTTGGTGTGCAGGGCGATATGTTGCAGATACATATCCAACAGGCGCTGGCGCAAAGGCACCAAAACGTCGTCACTAACCGGTCCAAAACCCAGTTTGATCAGCGCGGTGGCGCCGTTGGAAACCTGCTCGCGGATCACATCTTGGGGGAGATCTTCCAGACCTTCAGCGCGCCGCACCTGATTCAATGCGTGGCCGAGGTCTTCACTGGTGTCCAGCAGAGTGCCGTCGAGATCAAAAAAAACGGCCTTTAACGATCTCGCCACTTAAACCTCCGGCTTCTGCAGATACATGATGTAGTTGACGTCCACATCGCCCACGACCGTGCGGAAGGTCTGGTTGAACGGGTTGTAGACGATGCCGGCGATATCGCGCACCTGCAAGCCGGCCTCGCGCGACCAGGCGGCGAGTTCGGAAGGACGGATAAATTTTTTGTATTCGTGAGTTCCCCGCGGCAGCCAGCGCAGCACATATTCCGCGCCCAATACCGCCATCAAATACGCCTTGGGGGTGCGGTTGAGGGTGGAGAAAAACACGTGGCCGCCGGGTTTGACCAAAGTAAAGCAGGCATTGATCACCTGCGCCGGATCGGGCACGTGCTCGAGCATTTCCAGGCAGGTGACCACATCGAATTGTTCCGGCGCTTCCGCCGCCAGCTGTTCGGCGGTGATGCGGCGATAGTCAATGGAAAGGCCGCTGCTTTCGGCGTGCAGGCGCGCTACTTCCAGCGGTGCTTCCCCCATATCAATGCCGGTGACCAGGGCGCCGCGCTGGGCCATGGCCTCACTCAGCAGACCGCCGCCGCAGCCGATATCCAGCAACTTTTTCTCTGCGACTCTGGCTTTGAGGTCGATGTAATTGGCGCGCACGGGATTCATCTGGTGCAGCGGCTTGAAGTCGCCCTGCGGGTCCCACCAGCGATTGGCCATGCGTTCGAATTTGGCGATTTCGCCGGCATCCACGTTGGCGGAAGCGGAAGAGTTCGTCTGGCTCATAAAGGTAACTCCGGCTCAGCGGGTGGCTTGATGCGGTCCTGCCAGAGCAGTGCGCGGCTGCGCAGCTCGGCGCTGTTCAAGGTGGTGAGTTGACCGTCCTGCAGCAGGATTTTGCCGTCCACCCAGGCGTGGGTGACGCGGCTGCGGCGGTTGCTGTAGATCAGGTGCGAGATCAGATCGTAAAGCGGCGCGATGTCGGTTTCGTCCAGGCGCACAGCGATCACGTCTGCGGCTTTGCCGACTTCGAGGCTGCCGATCTGGCTGTCCAACCCAAGCACCTTCGCGCCGCCCAAAGTCGCCATATGCAGTATCTGCCAGGCGGGCAGGGCGGTGGCGTCGCGGGCGGCGACTTTGCCCAGCAGCGCGGCGGTGGTCATTTCGCCAAACATATCCAAATCGTTATTGCTGGCCGCGCCGTCGGTCCCAAGGGCGACGTTGATTCCCAGATCCAGCAAGCGCTGCACTGGGCATATACCGCTCGCCAGTTTTAGATTGGATTCGGGGCAGTGAACAACACTGGCACCGCTCTGCTGCAGCAAATCCAGATCGCGGTCGCTCAGCTGGGTCATATGCACGCATTGGGTGAGCGGGGTGAGCACGCCCAGATCGAGCAGGCGCTCGATGGGACGCGAGCCTGTGGCGTCCACGGCTTGCAGCACTTCTGATGCGGTCTCGTGTAAATGAATATGCACCGGCGCCTGTAATTCTTCCGCCAGCATGGCGATGCGCTTGAGCGGCGCGTCCGCCACTGTGTAACCGGCGTGCGGGCCGAAACCGATACGAATGCGCGGATGGGAGCGGTAGTCGTCGCGCAGCATCAGTCCTTTGTGGATGTAATCATCGGCATCTTTGGCCCAGTTGCTGGCGAAATCCATGACCGGAAACGTGATCTGCGCGCGCAGTCCGGCGTGGTGAACCGCTGCGGCGGTGACCTCCGGGAAAAAGTACATGTCGCTGAAGCAGGTGGTGCCGGTTCTGAGCATTTCCGCCAGCGCGAGCTGGGTGCCATCGTGGACAAATTCCGTGTCCACCCAGCGTTTTTCCGCCGGCCAAATATGATCTTTGAGCCAGCGCATCAGCGGCTGGTCATCGGCGTAGCCGCGCAGTAGCGACATGGCAGCGTGGGTATGAGCGTTGACGAGGCCGGGCATGAGCACATGCTGCGGCAGGTCTATGTGCTGACGGGGTGCGTATTCCTGTAGAACGCCATCGGTAGGGTGAATGGATTCGATGCAACCCTGATTGATCACCAGGCTGCAATCCCGGAATACCTTGCCAGCAGGCACGACGGGAATGATCCATTTGGCACTGACAATACAATCGACTGCGGCTGGCAGAGACATAAAACGGCTGGCCCGGGTGGATGAAACAGCGCGGAGTATACCCATTTCTGTCCGGTCGATCAGGCCTGCGGTTCGCTGGATTTTTGCCGATTCCCTCATTTAAGCTGCTCCGGCGCCAAGATTCCGGCGGATTTCCGCCGGGTCTTCTTTCATTCTTTTTGAGCAGGAGTTCGTTTATGCGTTGGCAATCCGGCAGACGCAGTTCCAATATCGAGGATCGCCGCGGCAGCAGTCCGTCGACGGCCATGGGCGCCGGCGGCGCGGTGATGCTGTTGCGTATTTTGCCCTGGCTGCTGCGCAGTAAAGCGGGTCGCACGATTCTGGTAATCGGCATTGTGGTGATATTAGGCGCGCGTATGCTGGGAATCGATGTGCTGCCGCTGTTATTGGGCACCGGTACCAGCCAACCGGTACAGAAAAGGCAGATTTCGCCGGAAGAGGAGGAGCTGGTGGATTTTGTCTCGGTGGTGTTGGCAGATACGGAGACGACTTGGCAGCAGCAATTCAAGGCGATGGGACTGACCTATAAGGAGCCGACCCTGGTGCTGTTTTCCGGCAGCGTGTCGTCGGCGTGTGGATTGGGTCAGGCGGCGATGGGGCCGTTTTATTGTCCGGCGGATCAGAAACTCTACATCGATTTGTCGTTTTATCACGACTTGAAAACCCGCCATAACGCACCGGGGGATTTTGCTCAGGCGTATGTGATCGCCCATGAGGTCGGCCACCATGTGCAGACGCTGTTGGGCATTTCTGGCAAGGTGCATGCGGCGCGGCAGAAATTATCGGAAAAAGAAGCAAACGTGTTATCGGTTAAACAGGAATTGCAGGCGGATTGTTTTGCCGGTGTGTGGGGACATTTCGCGAATACGCAGCGGGAAATATTGGAAGAGGGCGATCTGGATGAGGCACTGGTGGCGGCTTCTGCGATTGGCGACGATCGTTTGCAGCAGCAGTCGCGAGGTTATGTCACGCCGGATAGTTTTACCCACGGCAGTTCGGAGCAGCGGGTGCGCTGGTTCAGGAAAGGTTTTTCCACGGGATCGGTAGAGTCTTGCGATACGTTTAGTGCGGCGCAGCTTTGACTTATTGTCTGAGACCGCTGCTGAGCTCCACCGATGTATTTCGGGATCGCTGCAAGTACCCTTCGGGGCCAGCCAACCTGAAAAACGGTTGGCGTTTCGTCATGCACAAAGCAGCGCTTTGTAAACGCATGACTACACCCATATACGCTCCCTCACGACTGGCCGGCGTTCCGGGTCCGTGTCGGTGAGGGTCCCGAAATACATCGCTGAAACTCCTCCGCTTGGTGCCAGAAACGGGATCAAAAACAAAACTATAAATGCGTTAGATACTCACTCTTTTATAGCGACGATATTTGGGTGTCCAAAACGCCTTTTCGATTTTGCTCTCCAGAACCTCATCCGACATTTCCAAAGCCAAGCCTTGTTGCTGCGCAATTTTGGCGATGCCGAAGGCGATTTTTTTGCTGAGCCGCGCCACATCGGTCAATGGCGGTAATAAATTCCCGGTGCCGATATTGGCCAGCGGCGATTCTTCCGCGAGGGTGGTACTGGCGAGCATCAACATTTCATCGGTGATTGCGCTGATATTTGCCGCCACCACACCGAGGCCAATACCCGGGAAAATATAGGAGTTGTTGCACTGGGCGATGGGGTAGATCTGGTCGTGATAAACCACTGGAGGGAAAGGGCTGCCGGTGGCAACTATGGCGGTGCCATCGGTCCACTCCATCACGTCCTGCGGACATGCCTCGATCTGTTTGATCGGGTTGCTCAGCGGGAAGATGATCGGGTGGGTGCAATGGCGGTTCATAGTGCGGATAACATCTTCGGTGAACAGGCCCGGTTGTCCGGAAACACCAATCAAAATACCGGGACGAAGATTGTCCACCACTTCCAACAGCGACGGATAATTACCTGAGATCGGCCACTCCACAATAGCAGCGCGTCGCTGACATAGGCGTTGCTGAAAATCCCGCAATCCTTCCATGCCTTCCACGAGCAAGCCGTAGCGGTCCACCATATAAATCTGGCTGCGCGCTTGCGGCTCGGAAATGCCCTCACTGCGCATCTGCTTGATGATCTGCTCGGCGATGCCACAGCCGGCGGAGCCAGCACCGACGAACACTACACGCTGATCAGCCAAGCGCACACCTTTACTGCGGCAGGCGGCCAGCAGCGTGCCGACGGTAACGGCGGCGGTGCCCTGGATATCGTCGTTAAAGCAGCAAATCTCGTTGCGGTATTTCTGCAGCAGGGGCATGGCGTTGGGCTGTGCGAAGTCTTCGAACTGCACCAGCACCTTTGGCCAACGGCGTTTAACGGCTTGGATAAAACTGTCGACGAACGCGCTGTATTCCTCTGGCCCAATACGCGGATGGCGCGCGCCCATGTACATCGGATCGTCGAGCAGCTTTTGGTTATTGGTGCCCACGTCCAGGGTAACCGGCAGAGTGTGCGCCGGGCTGATGCCTCCGCACACGGTATAGAGAGTGAGTTTGCCGATGGGAATACCCATGCCGCCGATGCCTTGATCGCCGAGGCCGAGTATGCGTTCGCCGTCGGTAACCACAATGACCCGCACATTGCGCTTGGTGGCGTTGTGCAAGATGTCATCCATGTGTTCCCGCTCTTCATACGCGATAAATAAGCCGCGGGAACTGCGGTAGATGTCGGAAAACCTTTCACAGGCTTCGCCGACCGTGGGGGTGTAGATGATGGGCATCATCTCTTCCAGGTGGTCCTGCACCAGGCGGTAGAAGAGGGTTTCGTTCTTGTCCTGAATCGCCCGCAGGTAGATGTGCCGATTCATGGGGGTGTCGAAGCTGAGGTACTGCCGATAGCAGCGCTCGGCCTGTTCTTCGATGGTCTCGTAACGCGGCGGCAGCAGCCCCGTCAAATTGAAACTGGCCCGCTCTTCCTGGGTGAAGGCACTACCTTTATTGAGTAGAGGTGTGGTGAGCAGAGCGGGGCCGGAGTAGGGAATATAAAGAGGATAGTCAGAGGATGAATCCGCCATAGATGAACAGTCTCGCGAAAGCGTCTGGAAAGGAGCGAATCACCGCACTTTACTCCTGATCCGGTTATAAGCAAACCGCAAAACCCTGTCTCCCGGCCTCTCAAATCCACCTTATTCCAAGTGTTGACTTCACCTCCCCACCTCCCTAAAATGCGCGCTCCTTGTCACCAAGGACCCAAATTTGGGGCTATAGCTCAGCTGGGAGAGCGCGACACTGGCAGTGTCGAGGTCAGCGGTTCGATCCCGCTTAGCTCCACCAAATCGAAAAAGCTGCGTAAGAAATTACGCGGCTTTTTTTGTCTTTGCGGAACGTTGTCTGGTTTCCTCCCTGGTTCAACTTTATTTAATCGTCCTTCGCTGACGCAAATTTCGTCGATGCACGATTGATCATGTGGAGCAGATCAACCCGCGCGTTCAATGCAACATGATGTCGCTGGTTTATTTAAGTTTCCGCACTACACTCTATCTACAATAACCACTCAAGGAGCCTAGAATGAAGTCCCTTTTTTCCCTCGCGATTCTCGCGGTGCTCGCCTTTTTATCTGGATGTGCCGCGACAGGAAGCCTCTACCAGCCGAACAAAGAAATTAAACCAGGATACGCTCACGTTGTTTTTTACCGTCCATCCGCTTTTCAAGGGGGCGCTGTAAGTTGGACTGTCAGCAACAATGGTCAACGTTTGCTTTCATTGAAGAATGGGCAATTTGTTACGCAGGATATGGCTCCTGGAGACTATAAATTGCATACATCAACCGGCGCTATTGACCGTCCGTTGGAAATCACTCTAGAAGCAGGCAAAACCTATTACATTCGCACTGATATGCGGGTTGGAATGTGGGCTGGTTCAATCGCTCTGACACGCGTTTATGACGAGCAGGCGCTGCAAGAATTGGCGACGTGCTGCAAATCAGGAACTAAAGAATAGAATCGGCGGGGGGACGCTTGCTGGATCGCGGTCAATTTCGATTCGCTCAACAGCTAACATTAAAAAGCCGCGTAAGTCTACGCGGCTTTTTTGTGCCCACTTTCAATTATGGGCTCATATTCGTTTCTGAAAATCTTGTCCCATAAATCCAACAAAAATTGAATTAGGCGCATATCGCTTCGCTTACCGATTTACACCGTCTACACTGTTTCTGATAGTAAGTACTTAGTGAAGTTGTTGTTGTGAGCCAGTTCCATCCTATCCTAGAAAAATCGCTAATCGACCACGCCCGCAACCTCGGCTACCAGGCCTTTCTTGATTGTCGGCATTACAGTGAAAATCCCTTTCGTGAGGCCGGATGGCAACGGTATGACGCTTGGGATGAAGGTTGGATTGCCGCGGAAAGCGACCACCCCGGTCGGTTTGATAGCAAGCGCGAAGTCTTTGTTATTGTTTCTGGCAGTAATTAAGCCCGCTTGTTGCTGTTTCTGTACTGACTCGCTCAATCCGCATTTGTGATCTTGCGAATTATTTTATTCGCACACCGCGCCAACCCCGGTGCAAACGACTGCGTGGTCTAACGCGGCCGTTTGCACCGATAATTCCGCAAGATCATCAATAATCCGAGCACCATTAAATTCCTCCAACTTATTCCGCCGCCCGCATTACCACCGCCAGAAGATCCTGATGAACTGGAAGAGCTTGAGCTGGATGAGGATGAGCTGCTTGAGCTGGATGATGAACTGGAGCTAGAGGACGATGAACTTGCGGACGAAGATGAGCTGGAGCTGGATGAAGAGGACGAGCTTGAGGATGAGGAGCTTCCTGTATCTACTACGATACGAAAACATCGTTTCACTGTTTGAGGAAAAGGATCGGTAAATTCCACGTTGCCGCAAGAAATCTGACCCTGCGCCAAGCGATAGTTAAAGCGGCCATCCGTACCGTAGGCGACTTGTTGTAAACCGGTGACGTGGCAGGTTTGATTTTCTTCGGCGCAAAGTTCATAACCGCTTGGCACGGCTACAGAATTGGCTGGTATTTTGGAAATATAACAACGTTTTACCGATCCACGAATAGGTTCGCCGAAAATATCTTTATTGCAGTTGATTTCACTGGTGCCAATACGATGATAAAACTTGCCGCCAGCACCGAAGGCAACGTCACGCTGGCCGTTGAAGCGACAAACGCCATTTTCTTCTGCACAAAATTCATAGCCGTGCGGGCCGCCGCCGGTTCCACCAATGCTGCTGCCGTCATCGTTAAAATCAAATACCAGCATTTTTCCGTCTGTTGCTGGTGTGGTGAAAGATAGAACTCCTTCATCCATCAATCTTTGTCGGTCGATTTGAACTTCGGCAAATAGAGATTGATCGGTGAGTGGATACAGCAATTTCCAATCGCTCCAATTACCCGCGAAGGTTGCGCGATAAATGCCGTCGCGATTAATGATCGCATATAAATTGTTATTTCGATCTGCTGCAATTTTGTTGCGGTCGTAACTGAAGGAAGAACCTGGTAATTCCCGTCGGCTCCATTGGCCGTTGGTATCGCGCAAATAGTGGTAGACATAAGAGCGCAAACGCGCTTCACGGAAATCGGTTTGATTAGGTGCATCGTCGCGCATATGCGACATCAACATGCTGACACGCCCTTGCGAGTCGATGGTTTGGGATTCCTGATTGATCAGCCCGCGATTTTCACCGATAGTCCACACGCGAATGCCTCGGGTATTTTCGCTGATGGGCTGACTGCCAGTGGTGCCAATATGTCGCCCGGCATTGTCAAACAAGGTGCGGCCTTCATCGTCGCTGTACATGTAATGCAGATCGTGGTTGCTGGATGCGTTTGGCGTTTCCCGCCATGTCCAGGTAGCGTGCAGGCGGCCATTGGCGTCATAGTGCAGACCGTTGAAATACGCACTTACATCCGTTGCCAATCCGTCCATCAACTTGCCAAGTGCTGTCCATAGCCCTGTATTGCCATCGTATTCATAGAGGAAAGAATCCCCGGAACCGCTAATGCCGTGACGCAGTAGCAATAACAATTTTCCAGATGGTGAGGTGACAAATCGCGGATAAGTCGTGGGGGTCAATACTGAGCCGGTGAGATTGTTACGCACTTCGCCGAACAATTGGCTGTTCCAAACGAAGTTTTGCGGCTGCGTGGCGACGCCCGGCACGGAGCGGCGGTAGCGAAAGTCGCTGCTCCATTGATCGAATGACAGATGCAATGTGCCATCTCTCGGGCTAATACCGAGGGAGATATCGTAGTGGGCGTCCGAAGTCTGAAATTGGTAATCGGTGAGCTCAAAGGACTCCCATGCGCCGTTTGGCAAAGCGCGGCGGGCAAGGGCGACATGCCGATTCGTACTCCAATAAACCAGATATTGATGGCCGTTGTAGGTAACCAGGGCATCCTGTTGAAAGGAGACACCATTGATATTGGTGTTATAGGCATTTCCCGTCGCGACTGTAACGCTGAGCTGCGCCCGGCTGTGAGTTGATACCAAGGTTAATACTAAGAATGCGGCTAGGTAACACAGAGATTTCATGGTCCTTTCTCCGGGCGCTCGGGAAGGAGTGGATTTTATGGCAAAACTTTAATGGGCTCGATGTTGGGCCTGGGGCAAGAGCGATTAATGAGTAGCTATTCTCATTCGGAACTATCCGACTTATTGGCGATTGCTGGGGGCTATAGTCATTCGCTCTAAGATTTCTTGGTTGTTCATCGGGCGCGCATTGCTGATAGCCATCCGATTTTCGAAATATTCCATCACTTTAAATGAAGATATTCAGACACATGGTCCCCACGCAGTGGCACGGCCCCCAGGCCGCCTTAAGATTTCTGCTTCTTCTTAACTGTGTTTCGCTATGAGCGGCTTACAGCTTGCCAATTACTTTTTGCTTATATTTTTTTGGAGGGGGTGTATATTGTCCGGGTTCTCTGCGAAGGCGGTTTCTGCTGCGCTTTCGTGGGTATGGTGATTACGTGATCGTGACGCCATACCGACCAACCTCGCATCCACGAGGTGGTAGGACTAGACAATGCTATACCCTTACACGCTGACATGTCGTCTTATTCATCTTCTTGTTTGGGTGCTTCAATGTTGAGCTTGGACGCGGTATTGCATCGTTTGAGGGCGAGAAGACGGTGTCGATGAGATTTACATCTCAGTTAGATTAGGCAGCTCGTCCCTTAGTTTTGGTTTTAAGCGGAGATTTTTATATCTCTGAATTATAGAGTTGGTGACCATTTAGGGTGGAAATTTCAAGGTTTTTCGGGGAATTAAAGCTATCTACTGAGTTGTGGCGGGCTATTTGCAAAAGGCTGGGACGCGTGGAGCCGCTGCGCATTCGTAGATGTCAACCAAAATGTGGAGGCCAAGGTCATGGCACATACCGACTATGTTGAAGTTAGTGATATTTCATTTTTGGAGTTCTCCGGTAGTCAACCGCGTTCTCTGTTGAAGCTTTTCAAGCAAATGGGCTTTGAACAAGTTGGACGTGATGCTCAACGGCCTATCACTTTGCACCGCCAGGGTCATATTCACTTCATCTCCAACCCGTCAAGTGGCGGTAACGCCGAATTATTTCGTGCCGTTCATTATCGTGGTGCCTGTGCCATGGGATTCAAAGTGTCGGATTCGCAACAGGCATTCAAACAGGCTCTCGCGCTTGGCGCAGTACCTGCCAATACCACGGACTACGACATTCCAGCAATTCGAGGAGTTGGTCAATCGCTGATTTATCTGGTGGACGACGCGGCTGAGAAGAAGCTATTCCAAAAGTTTGGTTATGTGCGGGGGTATGGACAAGACGATGTCCATTGCCTTGAGCGCATTGACCATCTTACTCACAATCTAAATCGTGGCGGCGTTGAAAGAATGTGCCGTTTTTATGAAACCATCTTCGGTTTCCGACGTGTTCGTTCGTTTCATATCGAAGGGAAAAAAACTGGCCTGTATAGCGAAGTGGTAGCCAGCCCCTGCGGCCGGGTGATCATTCCGCTCAATGAGACCAAAGATGATAAGTCACAGATCGCTGAGTTTATCCGCGAATATAACGGTGAAGGCATTCAGCATATAGCTTTGCTGAGCAAGGATATTTATCAAACCGTTGATGGACTGACCAGTAACGGTGTCCCATTCCAAGATACGCCAGATACATATTATGAGCGTGTGGATCAACGTCTTCCGGGTCATGGTGAAGATGTGTCTGCTCTGCAAGACAGACGTATATTGATCGACGGTGGAGAGGAGCAGGGGGGAGGATTCCTTTTGCAGATTTTTACGAAAAACAGCATAGGGCCGATATTCTTCGAATTCATTCAGCGCAAAGGCAACCGCGGTTTCGGCGAGGGTAATTTCCAGGCACTCTTTGAGTCCATAGAGCTCGATCAAGAGCGCCGTGGCGTATTGGCCTAGTGTTTTTCTAAAGTGATCCGCTCATGGGTACTCAACATGCAAATTTGAGTGGGGTCGCGCGTCATGTTTCTCTCGATAACGGCTCAACAGAAAGCGCTGATATCCTGATAACGGAAGTTTTTGACGCCCCCTCGCTATTTTCCGCTTGGTGCATATTGCTCCATCGTATTTCTGATCAGGATTGTGTTGAAGTTCAAGTCCTTTTGCATCAGGAGTACCGGTGGACTACCCGCACCCTCCCCATTGTGTTTCAGGAGGGTGAGCCGGCAGGCGACTTTTCTGAGCGGGCCAGCCTGCTATTCAAAACAGCTGCATGCGATGCTTTGGCCGAACAGGACTCGCTGTGTGCTGGATTCATATTTTCTGAGAATGGCTTACCTACTCAAGAGGAATTGGCGCTAAGCGATCCAAATCAACGTGGGATGCTACGATTAACCTGTCTCGTATGCGAGGACGGTATTCAGTGTTCGCTTGCTGGAGGAGAAGATAGAAATCAACAAGCCCTTTTGACTCAGATCTTAGGTCAGTATCGTGTCTTACTAACATCGTTGAAAAAATACCCAGGTTTGCAGCTGCGTGCATTACCGATGCTCACGCCGGACGAGCGACATTCATTGTTGGCTGAATGGAGCGGACCAAAAATCCCTGCGCCCGCAAAATTAATCCACAAGCAAATAGAATTTCATGCAACTGAGCGACCTGACGCGGTGGCGATCAGATTAGGCTCGAGTGGTATGACTTATAAAGAGCTGAACCAGTCTGCAAATCGTTTAGCTCATTGGTTGGTGTTACAAGGGGTCGTGAGTGGCTCTCGAGTGGCAGTATGTATGGAACCATGCTTCGACTTTCTGATATGCATGTTGGCCATATTTAAAGCGGGTGCCACTCACGTCCCACTAGATCCTAATTATCCTGAGGAGCGGTTGACAACGATAATTCAAGATGTCAATCCTTCAATATTGATCGCGGATGAATGTTCATTAGAAAAAGTGAGAGTTCTCAACCTTTCATCGGTTTCTTTGCGAGAAATTGAGCGGGAGCTGATCACGCTTTCAGTTGAAGATCTAAACAAGGATGTAAAACCCGAGCAGATTGCTTATATCGTCTATACGTCCGGTACGACCGGCAAACCTAAAGGCGTTATGGCAAGCCACGCAAATCTTGCTCATTATATTGGAGTGGGTCGAGGTGCCTTTGGGTACTCGTCTACCGATATAGTTCCGGCAGTTGCCCGCTTCACCTTTAGTATTACTTTCTTCGAGCTGCTGTCCCCTCTCGCTGCAGGTGGTTGTTTAGTGTTGCTTGAACGTAATCATGTTCTCGACATGTCTCGCATGGTGGACACACTTGCAACATCAACATGTATTCATTGTTCACCTAGCTTGTGGCGAAAGATCATCAACTTTATCGACGACCAGAAAATCAACATAAAAACGTTCGATAATATGCGCCACGTATCCTCAGGTGGAGACATGGTGCCACCCGATGTGCTGGAAGCGCTGAAAAGACTGTTTCGTAATGCAGAAGTGTTCGTGATATATGGTTGTTCAGAAGTTAGCTGTATGGGCTGCTTTTATCCTGTGCCGCGCAATCGCGTTATAGGTAGTACCCGAGTCGGCAGACCTTTCCCAAATATGACTTTACGACTGCTTGACAATCAGGGCGAATTGGTACCGCCTGGGGTCATTGGTGAAGTTTGCTTTGGTGGCACCGGTATAGCTGTTGGATATCTTAATCAACCCGAACTCACTGGCGAAAAGTTCGCAAATTTTGGCAGCGAACGTTTGTATCGCACTGGGGATCTAGGGCGAGTCGACAGTGATGGCAATCTTGAATTGATCGGACGTAGCGATTTTCAGATCAAGTTGCGTGGAATTCGTATAGAGCCTGCTGAAATTGAGGCTAATTTGCGGGCGGCTCCAGGCGTCAAGGACGCTGTGGTTGCGGCGCCTACATTGCGAGATGGAGAAAAACGACTAACCGCTTTTGTGGTTCCAGATTCCAACGCCCCGGCGACACCACAGCAACTGAGGCGCTTTTTAAAGCAACGTTTGCCGGACTACATGATTCCCGCTTCGTTCATGCTCATGGATGCCTTGCCGGTTAATATCAATCAAAAAGTTGATCGGTTGACTTTATCGCGTATTACGGAATTACCTGCAAATACTACCGTTACATCAGATCCGCCACGTAATGATCTTGAGAGACAGCTTGTTGAGATTTGGGAAGCGGTGCTGCAGGTAAAAAATATTGGGGTACGTGACGATTTCTGGGAAATAGGTGGTGATTCTTTGCGCTCGGTAGCGCTGATGACAGCTATCGACAAAAAAGTCGGCATTGCTTTACCCGTTAGCGCTCTATTTACCAATCCTACTATTGAGCAGCTTGCACTCTTATGCAGTACAGACACCGATCATACCGTCGCTTCTATCGTGTGCTTGAAGCGCGGCAGTGATAACCGGCCTGCTGTATTTTTTGTTCATGACGGCGCTGGTGAAAGTATGCCGTATCTCAATCTCGCCATGCGTCTGCATCCTGATCATAGTGTCTATGGTATTCATCCGAAGAGCAGTCGCCATCACCCGATTTTGCACACTCGTCTGAGTGAGATGGTGGACCACTACATCTCTCTTATAAAGTCGGTACAGCCGCAGGGACCATATTTGGTCGGCGGGTTATGTATAGGTGGATTCCTTGCGTTTGAAATCGGACGTAAGCTCAGCGAAATGGGCGAACAAGTCGGCCCAGTTGCTTTGATTGATGTTGCCCACGTCACGATCCGCCCACTAGGACTCTCAGCTAAGCGTATTAATCGTTTTTCAAGCGAGATTAAAAAAGCTTTGGATAATCCGAAGCTGCATCAAAGACTCATAAACTTGACCAAAATCATCAGTGGGCGCATTTACAGTGTCCTCAGTTATGAGATCCGAAGTCGCTATAACAAGCGTAAGACGAAGTTGAAAATGAAGCTATTTCGCTTCTTTTTGGATCGAGGATTACCACTACCTGCTTTTTTACGTGATATTTCCGTAGATGCGGCTTTGCGCTTTGCTGAAAAAGAATATGTTGTGCCATCCCCATACCAAGGCGAGGCCATTTTGCTTCGCGCCACATCGCGCGATCCCGCGCTCGAAGGGATCGTTAATGATACGCCGTATAAGGAGCTATTTGCTGATCCTATGCTGGGATGGGAAGGTAAGGTTTCAGAGCTAGCGACTTATGATATACCTGCAGGTCATTCCAGTATGCTCCGGGAACCGCACGTAGAACAGGTTGCAAATATCCTGCAGCGTCACATTAATACTGCTTTGCAAGTACCGTGATCAGATGAGAAAAAGCCAATGAATGTAGCATCCGATGTGGACGCCTGTACTGCGTTTGCGAATGGGCGGGAAGTCTTGATCGTGACTGTCAGCTACCGTTCAGCGCAGCTGGTTATAAATGGCTTGGCATCTCTGGCTGCGGATGTAATGGATGGGACAAGAGTTGGCGTTATTGTCGTGGACAATACCTGTGGCGAGGATGCAGTCAGTATTCGAACCGCTATCGCTGAGCGCGGGTGGGGTCAGTGGGCAATGGTACGTATTGCGGAGCGCAATGGCGGTTACGCTTACGGAAACAATCTCGCGATTCGCGCGGCACTCGCCGCCGACTCTCCGCCTAAATATTATTGGCTTCTCAATCCTGACGCGGAAGCGCAACCTGGCGCAATGCAAGCGCTTGTGAGTTTTATGCAAGATAATCCTCAGGTTGGTATAACCGGCAGTGCCTTGCTGGACCCCGATGGCTCAACGTGGGGAATTGCCTTTCGCTTTCCAAGTTTATGGAGTGAACTCGATCGGGGGGCGGCATTTGGCCCGCTTAGTAAGCTTCTGGTTCGCTATCGTGTGGCGCGTAAAATGGGTGATTCTCCCGAGCAGGTAGATTGGCTTGCGGGAGCGAGCATGATGATTCGTCGCGATGTCTTTGAAAACATCGGTCTGATGGACGAAGGTTACTTTCTTTATTACGAAGAAACGGACTTTTGTTTACAGGCTCGCAAAGCAGGTTTGACCTGTTGGTACGTCCCAAACAGTAAAGTCATGCACATTGCTGGCGGTAGCACCGGGGTTACTGCAAGAGATGGAGTCCCAAAAAGGCAACCGCAATACGTCTTTGATTCCAGGCGCCGCTATTTTGTCAAAAATCATGGATGGGTTTATGCGGTGATGACCGATTCCGCGTTTTGTCTGGGTTTGGCGGTAGCTCAGCTAAGGTCCTGGTTGCAACGAAACCCGCGCAGATGGCCGCCGAATTTGTTATGGGATTCGTTGAAAAATCACAGCCTTATTAGGCATCAAATATAGAATCCGCGTTCTTAATAGTTTCAGCCATTGTTCAAGTTGCGTGTAAAATGCCTGCTCGATTTTTCCCCAGGCAGCACCCATGGCCCATTCGATTGACAGCATCATTGCCCGCGCCCGCGCCGAGTGTGATCGGGTGGGCGTGAAGCTGACGCCCAAGCGGCAGAACATTTTGCTGGTTCTTCTCCTTTCTGAAGCACCTCTGTCCGCATACGACATAGTCGACAGTTATCGCGAGCGCTATCACGAATCTCTGCCTGCCATGTCCGTGTACCGCATCCTGAATTTTCTGGTGGATAACAAACTCGTACATAAGCTGGAAACCACCAATCAGTTTCTACCTTGCGCTCATATTGCCTGCGATCATCAACACGAAATCCCACAATTTTTGATCTGCGACCGCTGCCATGCAGTGGCGGAGGTGGGATTACGTAAAACTCTTGTGCGGGAGTTGCAGGAAAGTGTGCGCAAGGCGGGTTTTTCTCTGACCAGTCAGCAGCTGGAGCTGCACGGTATCTGCGCCAAATGCAGTGGGGGAGGGGAGACGGGTGGGGAGGCGGAAGACGGCGACGAGGTGCATCACCGTCATTGATATTAGCTATTCGCCAGACGCAGCTATCGCTGCACCCTCTTGAGTTTGAGCGTTTTAACTAAACAAATCTTCAATAGACAGGTAGCGCTCGCCTGTGTCGTAGCTGAACACCAAAACTCGGCTGCCTTCGGGCATTTCGGCTTCTTTATTTTTTACCGCCGCCAGACTTGCGCCGGATGAAATACCGACGAATATTCCCTCTTTTTGTGCACATTGCCGGGCCATTTCAAAAGCGTCTTCATCTTTTACCAGAATTGTGCCGTCCAGAGTTTCTTTGTGTAGATTGGTCGGGACAAAGCCTGCGCCTATCCCTTGGATGCGGTGAACACCTTTGGCGCCGCCGCTGATAACCGGCGATTTTTCCGGCTCCACTGCAAAGGTTTTCATACTCGGGAAAACTTCTTTTAAAACTTCGCTACACGCGGTGATGTGACCGCCGGTGCCAACGCCTGTAATCAAGAAGTCGATGCCATCGCCAAAGTCTTCCAGAATTTCTTTTGCTGTGGTGTCGCGATGCGCGGCTATGTTGGCTGGGTTTTCAAATTGTTGCGGCATCCAACTGTTGCTGTGCTCCTGCAGTAGTTCCTGGGCTTTGGCGATTGCGCCCCCCATACCGTTTTCCTTCGGGGTGAGCACCAGTTCCGCGCCCAGCGCTTTCATGTATCGGCGGCGCTCCACGGACATGGATTCCGGCATGGTTAAAATCAGCCGATAACCTTTCACTGCGGCCACCATGGCCAGACCTATACCGGTATTGCCGGATGTGGGTTCGATAATCACCGTATCCTTATTGATTTGACCGCTTTGTTCCGCCGCTTCGATCATTGCCAATGCAATGCGATCTTTAATGCTGGAGCCGGGGTTGAAACGCTCAACCTTCATCCAGACCTCCAGGTCGGGACGGAACAGCTTGTTGATGCGCACATGGGGTGTGTTGCCGATGGACTCGAGAATGTTGTTGTATTTCATGAGCTGGCTCCTTGGCGGCCTGATGAGTGCGGGCCAATGTAACAAATAACAGTGCCGGTCGGGGAGAGGTGGAGACTATCCACAATATCTGTGGATAAGTGCGTGGAAAGGCTTGGGGGAAGCGGCAGGAAGCTGATTAGGTGGGTCCTGTACGCTATCGCTTGATATTTGATCATCAATTCTGGCTGTGTTTTACGCATAAAAAAATCCCGGCTTGACGGGGCCAAAGCCGGGATTCTTTTTAAGCAGATTTGCCGTTTAGCGCTTGTCGCGTGCGGTAAATTCGCGTGGGGTGTAGCCGGTGTACAGCTGGCGCGGACGGCCGATTTTGAAGCCTTCGGAAATCATTTCATGCCAGTGGGAAATCCAGCCGACGGTGCGTCCGGTAGCGAAAATCACCGTAAACATTTCAGTCGGAATACCGATGGCTTTCATGATGATGCCGGAGTAGAAATCCACGTTCGGATAGAGTTTCTTCTCGACAAAGTAAGGGTCTTCCAGAGCGATCTGCTCGAGGCGCTTGGCGATCTTCAGGAGCGGATCATTTTCCAGTCCCAACTCGGCCAAAACCTCGTCGCAGGTCTGCTTCATAACTTTGGCGCGCGGGTCAAAGTTTTTATAAACCCGGTGGCCGAAGCCCATCAAACGGAACGGATCGTTTTTGTCTTTGGCTTTGGCGATGTATTTGTCGATGTTCTTCACATCGCCGATTTCTTCCAGCATGTCCAGTACCGCTTCGTTGGCGCCGCCGTGTGCGGGACCCCAAAGGGTGGCAATACCAGCGGCGATACAGGCAAACGGATTAGCGCCAGAGGAGCCAGCGAGGCGCACCGTAGAGGTGGACGCATTCTGCTCATGGTCTGCGTGCAACAGGAAGATGCGATCCATGGCCTTGGCGAGTACCGGGTTCACCTTGGGATCGTCACAGGGAGTGCCGAACATCATGTGCAGGAAGTTTTCTGCATAGCTCAGGTTGTTATTAGGGTACATAAACGGCTGGCCGATATGGTGCTTGTAACACATGGCAGCCAGGGTCGGCATTTTGGCGATCAAACGATGGGCTGAGATCAAACGGTGCTGTACGTCGTTGATATCCAGCGAGTCGTGGTAGAAGGCGGACAGAGCGCCGACTACGCCACACATGATGGCCATCGGGTGAGAGTTATGGTGGAAGCCCTGGAAGAAGCGGGCGATGGATTCGTGCACCATGGTGTGGTGCGTAATGACGTTAACAAATTCGTCGTACTGCGCTTGGCTGGGGAGCTCTCCGTGCAGCAGCAGGTAGCAGGTTTCCAGGTAATCTGACTTTTCCGCAAGAACTTCTATGGGATAGCCGCGGTGCAGAAGCACACCTTTGTCGCCATCGATATAAGTAATTTTGGATTCACATGACGCGGTGGAAACGAAACCCGGATCGTAGGTGAAAAACCCTTTGCCGGTGAGTGCGCGAACGTCGATCACATCGGGACCGACACTGCCGGAATAGACCGGCAACTCGATTTTTTCGTTTAAACCGTCGACCGTAAGTTGAGCTTTCTTATCAGTCATTACGGACTCCTGTTACAAGTATTGAAAGACTCGATGCCTAGGGCAGCTGGTGCGCCATAAAAGCATTCTTTGATAGTGCATACAAGTGGCTGGCAACTGCGTCATTTCCCAACAGAATCGTCAAGCCTGCCGCCATCGAGAATGGTTGGCAGATAAAATTCCGGATAAGGAAAAGGTCAGCACTGAACAAGTTGCCGAAAACCCGAAGGTTCGTGTCCAGATGTATCGCCGGTGGGGGGATGCACTGAAAAGGTTTACGCAGGTAATACAATGCAACGATTATTCCCGGGCGTGCCGTAGTATAGAGAAAAGCGGCGCCATAGGGGTAGCCTCGGGTCAACCAAAACAAAAAAAGTCCCCATTCAGCACAATGCGTCGCCATTCTCTCTCGCGGAAGGCGTATTTTTGCAACTTTGCGGTGCGCTTATTTCGAAAGCTTCGCTATTTTGGTGCAATTCAATGATTAAGTTCAGGAAAAACAAGGGAATTGCGGCGTCAATTTGTTTGTGTTTTCCCCCAGGCATCACTATAATTCCGCGCGTTTTTGAGAGGCGTTACCGCGCTTGCTTTCTCAACCCTCGCCCGCCAGACCGACAGGTTCTGCCGACCTGACAGGCGCAAGAAGCACGAACGTGCGGCCTTCCATTTACCCGGTTCACTCTGGACCGTCTGCTGCTCCCTTTTATTGCGTAGTCATACGGATTTGACTGAATACCGACGTATAGACTGCAACCATAGACAAAGGTATCGACACACTGTGAACAAGCAACGACCTGTCAATTTAGATTTGTCCACCATCAAGTTCCCGATCACTGCCATTGTTTCCATCACCCATCGAATTACCGGCGTTGCTCTGTTGGGCGGCATTCTGGTGTTGATGTGGATGCTGGACGCCAGTCTGACGTCCGAGGAAAGCTTTAACGAACTGCGGGAGTTGATGGCCAACCCTTTGGCCAAAGTGGTGCTCTGGGGTGTTCTGGCGGCATTGTCTTATCACTTGGTGATGGGCATCCGCCATATGTTCATGGACGTGGGCATTGGTGAGTCTTTGAGGGGTGGGCAGACGGGCGCCAAATTGGCGTTGACGGTGGCAATCGTATTGATTCTGGCAGCAGCGGGGTGGTTGGTATGGTAACGGCAGTAACGAATCTGGGCCGCAGTGGCCTGTTTGATTGGGTCTTTCAACGCGTCAGTGCCGTGGTGCTGGCTGCTTACACCATCTTTATAGTGGCGTTTATTGCCACCCATCCTCAGCTGGATTATGCGACTTGGCGCGATCTGTTTGATCAGCAATGGATGCGCATTTTCAGCTTCATCGCGCTTATCAGCGTTGCCGGCCACGGTTGGATCGGCCTATGGGCTGTGCTGACGGACTATGTGACGGAGCGCATGATGGGCGGAAAAGCCCTCAGTCTGCGTATTGTGGCGCTGGGCGCTTACGCTCTGGTGACTTTGTCGTACCTCGTCTGGGGTTTCGAAATTCTGTGGGGGTTTTAAGTTAAATGGCTAATATGCGCACAATCAGTTTTGACGGAATCGTAGTGGGCGGCGGCGGCGCCGGTATGCGTGCCGCGTTGCAGATGGCCCAGTCCGGCTTCAAAACCGCGGTGGTAACCAAAGTTTTCCCCACCCGTTCTCACACAGTTTCAGCCCAAGGGGGCATTACTTGCGCGATTGCGAGCGCGGACCCCAACGACGATTGGCGCTGGCACATGTACGACACGGTCAAAGGCTCTGACTACATCGGTGACCAGGATGCCATCGAATATATGTGTTCGGTCGGCCCCGAGGCCGTATTCGAACTCGAACATATGGGGCTGCCGTTTTCCCGTACCGATAACGGCCGCATTTATCAACGTCCATTCGGTGGCCAGTCCAAGGATTTCGGTCGTGGCGGCCAGGCTGCGCGCACCTGTGCCGCAGCTGACCGTACCGGCCACGCGCTGCTGCACACCCTGTATCAACAGAATGTCCGCAACAACACCGTCTTTCTGAACGAGTGGTTTGCTGTCGATATCGTCAAGAATCAGGACGGCGCGGTGGTTGGTGTTATCGCCATCAATATGGAAGATGGTGAGACGGTTTATATCCGCTCCAAAGCGACCGTATTTGCCACCGGCGGTGCCGGACGTATTTATGCGTCTACCACCAATGCGCATATCAATACTGGTGACGGTATCGGCATGTCGATCCGCGCAGGCTTCCCTGTGCAAGATATCGAAATGTGGCAGTTCCACCCGACCGGTATTGCTGATGCCGGCGTACTGGTTACCGAGGGTTGCCGCGGTGAAGGCGGCTATCTGATCAACAAAAATGGCGAGCGCTTTATGGAGCGTTACGCTCCGAACGCCAAAGACCTTGCTGGTCGCGACGTTGTAGCCCGCTCGATGATCTTGGAAATTCTCGAAGGTCGCGGCTGTGGTCCCCATGGCGACCACGTTTATCTGAAGCTCGATCACCTGGGTGAGCAGACCCTGAACGAAAAACTCCCCGGCATTTTGGAGTTGTCACGTACCTTCGCCCACGCGGATCCGGTCAAAGAACCCATCCCTGTGGTACCTACCTGTCATTACATGATGGGCGGCATTGTCACCAACATTGATGGCCAAGCGCTGACTCAAGATGCAGAAGGCAACGACAAAGTCATCCCGGGCTTCTATGCTTGTGGCGAAGTCGCTTGCGTATCTGTCCACGGGGCTAATCGCCTCGGTGGCAACTCTCTCCTGGATCTGGTGGTTTTCGGTCGCGCATCTGGTATGTACATCGAAAAAGCTCTGCGCGAAGGCGTCGAATACCGCCCGGCCAGCGACAGTGACATCGAAGCAGCCATGTCACGGCTGAACCGTCTCAACCAATCGCAGTCTGGTGAATCACCTGCGGTATTGCGCAAAGAATTGCAGACCATCATGCAGAACTACTTCGGCGTGTTCCGCAAAGGCGAATACATGCAGGAAGGTATCAAGCAGCTGGCAGCGCTGCGGGAGCGCATGGACAACATCTGGCTGCAAGACAAGAGCAATGCGTTCAACACTGCGCGCATCGAAGCCCTGGAAGTGCAGAACCTGTTCGAGGTTGCTGAAGCGACAGCGATTGCTGCGGAAGAGCGTAAAGAATCCCGCGGTGCTCATGCGCGTGAGGATTATCAGGAGCGCGACGATCAGAACTGGCTGTGCCATTCACTGTACTTCCCCACTGAAAAGCGGGTGGGTAAGCGCGCAGTGAATTTTGCGCCGAAAACCATGCAAGCTTTCGAGCCCAAAGTCCGTACCTATTAATCGAGTGAGGTAAAAGGGTCAAATGTTGAAAGTCGAAGTCTACCGTTACAACCCGGAAACCGATAAAGCCCCTTATATGAAAACCTATGAGGTGGACACTCAGGGTAAGGACCTGATGGTGCTGGACGTGCTGGAGCTTCTCAAGGCGCAGGATCCCACCTTGGCTTACCGTCGTTCCTGTCGCGAAGGTGTATGCGGCTCGGATGGTATGAATATATCCGGCAAGAATGGTCTCGCCTGCATCACCTCATTATCAGAGAGTGTGAAAAATAATCGCCTCGTATTGCGGCCGTTGCCGGGCTTGCCGGTGATTCGCGATCTTGTGATCGATATGTCTCAGTTCTACGAGCAATATCGCAAGATCGAACCCTTCCTGCAGAACAATACGCCGGCGCCGGCAATTGAACGTCTGCAATCACCGGAAGATCGTGCCAAACTTGATGGGCTTTACGAGTGCATTCTGTGTGCTTGTTGTTCCACCAGCTGTCCATCCTTCTGGTGGAATCCGGACAAGTTCATCGGTCCTGCCGGTCTGCTCCAGGCGTATCGTTTCCTCGCCGACAGCCGCGACACCGCGACAGAACATCGCCTGGGCAAACTGGATGATCCGTTCAGCGTTTTCCGCTGCCACGGCATCCAGAATTGTGTGGCGGTCTGCCCGAAAGGGTTGAACCCCACTCGCGCCATCGGCCATATACGCAACATGTTGCTCCAGCGCGGTGTGTAACCGCGAGAGCGACACGGCTCGCGGCCGTAACAAATCCAAATAGTGATCCCCGCCTAAGGCGGGGTTTTAGCATGTCGCCGCCAGTGAACGCGGTGACAGCCTGAACAGCCATAACTGAGTTCACAGGCGCACACCAGGCTTTACTGGTTTGCGGTCGCCCAAGTGGCGGTCAACTGCGCTTTCGACACTTGGTCAGCTTAATCGACGGTGGACAACATGCAGCAAAATCTGATGGAGCTCCTGTGGAGCACTTCCCATATTTCCGGTGGCAATGCCGCCTACGTGGAAGGTTTGTACGAGTCCTTTCTGCGCGATCCCAGCTCGGTCTCCAGCGAGTGGCGCACGTATTTTGAGCAACTGCCGCGCGTCAGCGGAGTGGTAGCCAACGACGTTCCGCATTCGGAAATCATCGAATATTTCGAGCAGCTCGGGAAAAGTCGTTCGCGGCCGATGTTGGCTCCGGGAACTGGCGCAACGGACGTCAAGCATGAGCGCAAACAGGTAGAAGTGGTGCAGTTGGTCAATGCCTATCGCCTGAGCGGCCACAAGAAAGCCAGCCTGGATCCGCTCGGCCTTTCTCGTGCCACCAATCTGGCGGAGCTCGATCTGAATTTTCACGGCCTCACTGCGGCCGATCTCGATGTGGTGTTTCAGACCGGCGATTTGTCCTTCGGCAAAGCGGAAGCGCCGCTGCGCGAAATCGTCGCTGACCTGGAAAAAACCTACTGCGGCACTGTCGGCGCAGAGGTTATGCACATCACCAATTTCGCCGAACGCAAATGGCTGTTGAACCGTCTCGAAAGCCAGCGCTCCACCGCTGTTCTCGATCCTGCGGATAAAGTGTCTCTGCTGCAGAGCCTCACTGCCGCAGAAGGGTTGGAACGCCATCTCGACAGTAAATATCCGGGCACCAAGCGCTTTGGCCTTGAAGGTGGCGAAAGCTTGATTCCGATGCTGGATGAAGCCATTAAGCGCGCGGGCACCTACGGCGCTAAAGAGATGGTTATCGGCATGGCCCACCGCGGCCGCCTCAATACCCTGGTGAATATCCTCGGTAAAAACCCTGCGGAATTGTTTAACGAGTTCGAAGGCAAAAAATTGGTGGATACCTCCGGTGACGTGAAATATCACCAAGGTTTTTCATCCAACGTCATGACCCCCGGCGGGGAAATGCACTTGGCCATGGCCTTCAACCCGTCTCACCTGGAAATTGTTGCTCCGGTGGTGGAAGGTTCCGTGCGCGCACGTCAGGACCGCCGTCAAGACGTGGTGGGCACCCGTGTAGTTCCGGTGGTCATCCACGGCGACGCGGCTTTTGCCGGCCAGGGTGTGGTCATGGAAACCTTCCAGATGTCGCAGACCCGCGCCTACAAAACNGGCGGCACCATCCATATCGTNATCAATAACCAAGTCGGNTTTACCACCAGNCGCAAAGAAGATGCGCGNTCCACGGATTACTGCACCGACGTGGCGAAAATGATCGAAACCCCGATCTTCCACGTGAACGGCGACGATCCGGAAGCCGTGGTATTCGTCACTCGTTTGGCGATGGATTACCGCAACGAATTCAAAAAAGACGTGGTGATCGATCTCGTCTGTTACCGCCGTCGCGGCCACAACGAAACCGACGAGCCGTCCGCTACGCAGCCGTTGATGTACAACGCCATCCGCAAGCACAAAACCACCCGCACACTGTACGCCGAGCGTTTAGTGCAGCAGCAGTTGTTAACCGAACAGCAGGTCGATGAAATGGCGACGGAATACCGTGCTGCGCTCGACCGCGGCGAACACGTGGCGCGCGGCCTGGTCAGCGAGCCGGATCGCACTTTGTTTGTCGATTGGACGCCCTATCTCGGCCACGACTGGCAAACCCCTGCGGACACCGGTTATGACCTGCAGGCACTGCAAGCCGTCGCTGAGAAATCCTGCCAGATTCCGGACGGCGTGGTTGTCCAGAAGCAGGTCAGCAAGATCTATGAAGACCGACTGAAAATGGCCGGCGGTGCATTGCCGATCAACTGGGGTATGGCGGAAACCATGGCGTACGCCACGCTGCTGGAGCAGGGCTATCGCATTCGTCTCACCGGTCAGGACGTTGGCCGCGGTACCTTCTCGCATCGTCACGCGGTAGTGCACAACCAGAAAACCGGCGAAGCCTATGTGCCGCTGCAAAATCTGTTTGAAGGTCAGCCACCTTTCGCGATCTACGATTCATTCTTGTCAGAAGAAGCTGTATTGGCTTTTGAATATGGCTATGCCACCACCACGCCTAACGCGTTAGTGATCTGGGAAGCGCAATTCGGTGACTTCGCCAACGGCGCCCAGGTGGTGATCGACCAGTTCATTACCAGCGGCGAGCACAAATGGGGCCGTTTATGCGGTCTGACTTTGTTGTTGCCGCACGGTTATGAAGGGCAGGGGCCTGAGCACTCATCGGCTCGCCTCGAACGCTTCATGCAGCTGTGTGCCGAGCACAATATTCAGGTGTGCATCCCCACCACGCCAGCGCAGGTCTATCATATGTTGCGACGTCAGGCGATTCGCCCGATGCGACGTCCGCTGGTGGTGATGAGTCCCAAGTGGATTTTGCGCCACAAGCTTGCGACCTCCACCTTGGAAGAACTCGCCCATGGCAGTTTTAAAACGGTGATAGGGGACGACACGGTAGATCCGTCCCAGGTCAAACGCGTCATCCTGTGCAGCGGCAAGGTGTATTACCACTTGTTCGAGGCTCGCGAGGATCGCAAGCAGACCAATGTGGCTTTGGTGCGCATCGAACAACTTTATCCTTTCCCCGAGGAAGACCTGCGTCTCGCGCTCAAATCATTTGAGCATGTGACGGATGTGATCTGGTGTCAGGAAGAGCCCATGAACCAGGGTGCCTGGTATTCAAGCCAACACCGTATGAAGCGAGTACTGGATAGGGTAAACTCTGACGCCTTTTTGCGATACGCCGGTCGCGCCGCTTCGTCTGCCCCCGCTGCGGGATATATGTCCACGCACGTTGAGGAGCAAAATAAATTCATCAATGCCGCTCTGGATGTCACGGTTTGATGGGCCGGGATTATCCGGTCTGACGCGACCATAACTTCGTCTCCCGGACCGAGTCACCAGCCGGCTTTACTGCCGGCTGGCATCAGAGAATTTGCCGTAGTAGTCGAAGATTGAAACTAGATCGATTTGCCGCGGGCGGCGAACGCCCGAACAACCTGAGCCTTAACAGAAGGACGAAATCGGAATGACCATAGAAATTAAAGCCCCCACATTTCCCGAATCCGTACAAGACGGCACTATTGCCACTTGGCACAAAAAGGCGGGTGATTCCGTCTCTCGTGACGAACTCATCGTCGACATCGAAACGGACAAAGTCGTACTGGAAGTTGTGGCGCCTGCCGATGGTGTGCTTGCTGAAGTTCTGAAAGGCGAGGGTGATACGGTGTTGAGTAACGAAGTGATTGCGCGTTTGAACGAAGGGGCTGCGTCTTCATCATCCGCCTCCGCCAGTTCCTCCGGCGCCGCGGCTGCATCTAGCAGTGCAGCTGCTTCATCGTCCTCTTCTAGCGCTAGCAGCAGCTCCGCTTTGGTTAATCCTGCGGCGCAGAAAATCGCTAACGAAAAAGGCATAGATCTCGGCAAAGTTTCCGGTACTGGTCGCGACGGTCGTATCACCAAAGAAGATGTGGTCAATTACGAAAAATCTGCTGCCAAGACTCCCGCCAAAGCGGAAGCACCGAAAGCGGCTGCTGCCGCTGCGCCGATTATGGAGCAGGGCCAGCGTGTTGAGAAACGCGTACCTATGACTCGTCTGCGCGCGCGCATCGCCGAGCGTCTGCTTGACGCCAAACAAAGCACCGCCATGTTGACCACTTTTAACGAAGTGAATATGGGGCCGGTGATGGCATTGCGCAGCCGTTACAAAGATCAATTTGAAAAAGCCCACAAAGGCACCAAGCTTGGTTTTATGGGCTTTTTTGTTAAAGCCGCTGTTGAAGCGTTGCGCCGCATCCCTGCGGTGAACGCGTCCATCGATGGCAACGACATCGTATATCACGGTTATCAGGATATCGGTGTTGCCGTTTCCACCGATAAAGGTCTGGTGGTTCCGGTGCTGCGCAATGCTGAAAATATGAGCCTGGCGGAAATTGAAAATGGCATCCGCGATTTCGGCACCCGCGCTCGCGACGGCAAGCTGGGTATCGAAGAAATGACCGGCGGCACCTTCACCATCACCAATGGCGGTGTGTTTGGTTCACTGATGTCCACTCCGATTCTCAACCCGCCACAAGCTGCGATCCTCGGTATGCACAAAATTCAGGAGCGCCCGATGGCCGTCAACGGCAAAGTGGAAATCCTGCCGATGATGTATCTGGCTCTGTCTTACGATCACCGTTTGATCGATGGCAAAGAAGCCGTGCAATTCCTGGTGGCCATTAAAGACATGATTGAAGATCCAGCGCGCATTTTGTTGGAAGTTTGATTTCACCATCCGTCGCGGGGTTGGCTGACAACCCCTCACCCTGAAAGAGCGCGGCTAAAAATCACTTCGGTTTTTAGAAGTGTTCCTGAGAGACAACAAAACACTTGGGGATAAAACCTATGTCAACAAAATACGACGTTATCGTCATTGGCTCTGGACCGGCGGGTTATGTGGCTGCGATTCGCGCCGCGCAACTGGGTCTGAAAACCGCCTGTATCGAAAAGTGGAAAAACAAGGAAGGTAAAGGCGTCAACGGCGGCACCTGCTTGAACGTCGGCTGTATTCCCTCCAAAGCCTTGTTGGACAGCTCCTACAAATATCACGAAGCCAAAGCGGATTTCGGTATTCACGGCATCAGCGCCGACGGCGTAAAAATTGATGTTCCTTCCATGCTGGCTCGCAAAGACGCCATCGTTAAGCAGCTGACAGGTGGTATTGCCGGCTTGTTTATGGGCAATAAAGTCACTCCGCTTTACGGCACTGGAAAATTGCTGGCAGGCAAAAAAGTCCAGTTCGTCGACTTTGAAGGCAAAGAAGAAATCCTCGAAGCCGAAAACGTCATTCTTGCCTCTGGTTCCATCCCCGTAAATATTCCTGTCGCACCTGTCGATGGTGATGTGATCGTCGATTCAACCGGAGCCCTGGAATTCAGTGAAGTTCCCCAACGTCTGGGGGTTATCGGTGCTGGCGTTATCGGTCTCGAACTCGGTTCTGTATGGAATCGTCTGGGCGCGAAAGTGGTGTGCCTGGAGGCCATGGAAAATTTCCTGGCTATGATGGATCAGCAGGTCGCCAAAGAAGCGCAGAAAATTCTTACCAAACAAGGTTTGGATATTCGCCTGGGTGCCCGCGTAACCGGCTCACAAGTGCTGACCAAAGGCGACAAAAAAGAAGTTGAAGTCACCTACACCGATAAAGAAGGCAATGAGAAAAAAGAAACCTTCGACAAACTGATCGTCTGTGTGGGCCGCCGTCCTTTCACACAAGGTCTCTTGGCGGAAGACAGCGGCGTCAAACTGGACGAGCGCGGTTTTATTTACGTCAACGATCTGTGTTCAACCAGCGCTCCTGGCGTTTGGGCGATCGGTGACGTGGTGCGCGGTCCTATGTTGGCGCACAAAGGTTCTGAGGAAGGCGTGATGGTTGCCGAGCGTATTGCCGGCCAAAAAACCGTCATGAATTACGACATCATCCCCAACGTGATTTACACCCACCCGGAAATTGCCTCTGTTGGTAAAACCGAAGAGAAATTGAAAGCGGATGGTGAAGAATACAACGTCGGTGTGTTTCCTTTTGCGGCAATTGGCCGTGCGCTGGCTGCCAACGAAAAAGACGGTTTCGTCAAAATTATTGCCCATGCCCAAACTGACCGTATTCTCGGCTGCCATATTGTTGGCCCGAGCGCGGCGGATCTGGTGCAGCAGGTGGCGATTGCCATGGAATTCGGTTCCAGCGCCGAAGACCTGGGCATGATGGTGTTCGGTCACCCGACTTTGTCGGAAGCCGTTCACGAGGCAGCTCTGGCAGTCCACGGCCACGCCATCCACATGGCCAACCGTAAACGCAAGTAAAACAAGACGGCGTAAAGTCGCGACTCTCCAGGCGCAACGATGATCAAAAATCGTCTTGCGCCTTTTGCAAATTGGGGCTGGTTAAAGTGGGTGGATGCCGGTCTTGCTTGCAATAAAACGTGAGGAACCAGGCATTACCCGCCGATGTTCCAGTTGTTCAACCATGTGTTGTTAAACCCGCAAGTTTGGTAACACGTCAACCACGGAAAAACATCATGAATTTGCATGAATATCAGGCAAAACAGCTTTTTGCTGAATACGGCCTGCCGGTTTCTAAAGGAATCGCGGCAGAAACACCTTCAGAAGCCGCTAACGCCGCTGGCATTATTGGTGGTGACAAGTGGGTGGTAAAAGCTCAAGTACACGCAGGCGGCCGCGGTAAGGCCGGCGGTGTGAAGCTCGTTTCCTCCAAAGCGGAAATTGAAGAATTCGCCAAAAAGTGGCTGGGTAACCGTCTGGTGACGTACCAAACTGACGAGCGCGGACAGCCCGTCAGCAGAATTCTTGTTGAATCCTGCACCAACATTGCGAAAGAGCTTTATCTGGGCGCTGTGGTCGATCGCGCCTCTCGTCGCGTGGTGTTCATGGCCTCCACCGAAGGTGGTGTTGAGATCGAAAAAGTCGCGCACGAAACACCGGAAAAAATTCTCAAGGCGGTAATTGATCCGCTCACCGGTGCACAGCCTTATCAAGGCCGCGAGTTGGCGTTCAAACTCGGTCTGGAAGGTAAACAGGTCAAACAATTCGTGGATATTTTCCTCGGCCTGTCGAAGATGTTCCACGATTACGATTTCTCCCTGCTGGAAATCAACCCGCTGGTCATTACCGAAGAAGGCAACCTGCACTGCCTCGACGGCAAAATTAATATCGACGGCAACGCCATGTTCCGTCAGCCCAAAATCAAAGAAATGCATGATCCTTCCCAGGAAGATGAGCGCGAAGCTCACGCGGCCAAATGGGAGATCAACTACGTCGCCCTCGACGGCAATATCGGTTGCATGGTGAACGGCGCCGGTTTAGCGATGGGCACTATGGACATCGTGAAATTGCACGGCGGTCGCCCGGCCAACTTCCTAGACGTGGGCGGCGGTGCGACGAAAGAGCGGGTGGTTGAAGCGTTCAAAATCATTCTGTCCGACAAAAATGTCAAAGCCGTTTTGATCAATATTTTCGGTGGAATCGTGCGCTGTGACTTGATCGCTGACGGTGTGATCGGCGCGGTCAACGAAGTGGGCGTGCAAGTGCCTGTCGTTGTGCGTTTGGAAGGTAACAACGCTGAGCTGGGCGCAAAAGTTCTGGCGGACAGCGGCCTGAATATCATTCCTGCTAAGACGCTGACAGAAGCAGCGCAATTGGTTGTTAAAGCGGCGGAGGGTAAATAATGAGTATCTTAATCAACAAAGACACCAAAGTTCTGTGTCAGGGTTTTACTGGTGCTCAGGGTACCTTCCACTCCGAGCAGGCGATTGCTTACGGCACCAAAATGGTTGGTGGTGTAACTCCTGGTAAAGGCGGTCAAAAACATCTCGGTTTGCCCGTATTCAACACCATGTTGGAAGCGGTTGAGCAAACCGGCGCTGACGCCTCCGTTATTTATGTGCCTGCACCTTTCTGTAAAGACTCCATTCTGGAAGCAGCGTATAGCGG
>Ga0065721_10004239_pt1 | contig 34058 bp, 30 predicted proteins | sample Mesricmetagenome_FD_59108 | JGI IMG/M metagenome (GOLD analysis project Ga0065721, IMG submission 59108) | Mesophilic microbial community from rice straw/compost enrichment Sample: eDNA_1 v2 (version 2) | ecosystem: Engineered > Solid waste > Grass > Composting > Bioreactor | place: USA: Davis... | reverse complement strand
CTGGCCCGCCGCGGCGGCGTTATTGTGATGCTGGGATTTCCCGGCCGCGGAGAACCTGCAGCTGATTTCAACCCTCTCAGTTCCCAATGGGTCTATGACAAGCAACTGACCATCACGGCCTGCGGACATACGCCCAACCTGGACGCCGATCCCATCGATATCCGGTTTACCCTGAAGCGCAACTGCGCGTATCTGGTCGGTGAAATTGTGGCTGGAAGGTTGCCCGCCAGGGAACTGATTTCCGAGATCCGGCCGGCGTCAGAACTCCCGGCAGTCTACCAGGAACTCAGTCTTGACCGCCGCCAGGGACGGACAGTGGTGCTTGACTGGACCGACACAAAATGATCCGGGGCCCTTTGTCTCGATTTTTGTTCACGGGTATAAGAGCAGCAACAGGTGCCCGCGAATCTTGGATGTTCCGGGCGTAATCGCAGAGTGCACATGACCCCTCCCTTTCCCCAACTTCGCTATTGCGTGCGATGCTGCATGCCCGAGACACAGGAAGGTTTGCTGTTCGATGAGGCTGGCATCTGCCAGGCCTGCAATTCCAGCGAACAGAAGATGCATATCGATTGGGCTGCGCGTGAAGCTGAACTGGCTGCGCTGCTGGAGCGTGCCAAGGCCGATGCCGGCAACAATTACGACTGCATCATTCCCATAAGCGGCGGCAAGGACAGCGTCTTCCAGCTGCATGTTCTGACCAAGGTCTACGGAATGAAACCGCTGGCCGTCACCTATTCGCACAACTGGTATAGCCGGACGGGTTACTACAACCTGCTCAACTGCCTTGAGCAGTTCGAGGTCGACCACATACAGTTCACGCCCAGCCGCAAGCTGGTGAACAAGTCGGCGCGACGCAGTCTTGAGACGATTGGCGATGCCTGCTGGCATTGCCACGCCGGCGTCGGCGCTTTTCCGCTCCAGATTGCCGTCAAGTTCGGCATCAAGCTGCTCATCTGGGGCGAGTCTGTTGCCGAAGCGTCCGGTCGGGCGTCGCATTTCAACCCGGTTCGCAAGTTTGACGCAGAGTATTTCACCAAAGTGTCCGCGAAACTCACGCCGGATCAGTTCGCCAAGGGCGACCTGACGCGAAGGGACCTGCACCCTCTGGCCCCTCCCACCCAAGCCGAATGCGATGCAGCGGGCGTTTTCGGCATTCACCTTGGTGACTATATTTTCTGGGACGAGGAACGGCAGACCGAGTTCATCAAGCGCGAATACAACTGGCTCGAAACCGATGTCGAGGGTGCCTACAAAGGCTACAAGAGCGCTGAGTGCATCATGCCGGGCGTGCATGACTTTACCAATTACCTCAAGCGCGGGTATGGGCGGTCAAGCTATCAGGCTGCCATGGATGTGCGGAATGGACTGATGGATCGCGAAGAGGCCTGGGAGATCATCAAGGAGTTCGACACGGAAGAGCCCTACGCGCTTCAATATTTCCTCAAGATCGCTGGTTACAGCAAGGAAGAGTTCTATTCCATCATGGAGAAGCTTCGGAAGGAAAAGCTTCAGGGCGTGGATATACCTGTGCGCGAGAAGACGCGCCCCAGCCGCGAGACACTTCGTCCCTTCGTAGAAGAATTTATTGAAACCGTACGCGCTGAACACAAGGATCGCCAGAACTCATGACGTCCGTTGTCATGTCGAGGGCCCAACTTGCTGCCGGCTCAATGTCCGAGGCAGAGATGTTTCAGGATGTGCTGGCCCGGATCGCGGCCGACCAGAAATACATGGCGTGGGCCTGGACTTATGGTTCTTATGAGGAAGCCATGGAGCGGCGCTGGCGCGGGAGACGGGAAAGCCAGCCTCTGACCGGTCTGCCGCTCGGTGTAAAGGACATCTTCAACAGTGTGACCGGGACTACCGAAATGGGCAGTCCCAGCTGGCATGGCCATCACGCTGGCAACGATGCACGGGTGGTTGCCGAGTTTGTGTACCGCGGCGCGGTGGTTGTGGGCAAAACGACAACGGCCGAGTTCGCGGTTCATGCATTGCCTCCAACGTTGAACCCTTGGAACCCGGACGCCACGCCGGGCACCTCGTCCAGCGGATCGGCGGTCGCAGTAGCGCTCGGCCACGTGCCGATTGCCCTCGCCACCCAGACGGCAGGTTCCATCACCCGGCCCGCCAGTTTTACCGGCGTTATCGGGTTCAAACCGACGCAGGGCGTATATCCTCGGACCGGTGTTCTGAAGACGTGCGATCCATTCGACACAATAGGTTTCCTGTGCCGATACCTGGAAGATGTCGAACCGGTGTTCGAAGCGACGCGTGTGCGTGGGTCTGACTACCCCTTCGTAGAGCGTGGCTTGAGGGCAGCGTCGGCCCGCGCTGCGGACCCGCGCAAGCTCCGCATCGCGAGAATCCAGACACCGTTTACGCGGCATGAGGAGCCGGCGATTACGGGGGCAGTGGACGGTTTTGTGGCGAGCCTCCCCAAGGACCGATTCGAAATCGTCGATCTCGACCTGACTTCCTTGCTCGCAGATGCCGATCGTCTGCACGAGCAGATCTACCACAAGGCGCTATCGTATTACTTTAAGCCTGAACGCGATGCGGGGGATGATTTTAGCCCCATCATGCGTGACATCTTCGAGGCCGGAGATCAGGTTAGCGCGGAAACCTACCGGGCGAATCTGGAAGCCTTGCCGACCTTGCGCGCTGCATTCGCAGCTGCAACGGCAAACGTGGATCTGATCTGCGTCGCGAGTACGGCGACCACAGCGCCGCCACGGGGTGTAGCCGAGCTTCCTGATACATCGCGATACTGGACGATGCTTCATCTGCCCACAATCTCGCTGCCGCTATTCGTGCATGGCGAAAACAGCATGCCATTTGCGGTGCAGGTTGTGGGTGTGCAGAAATTTGCAGAACCCGTGCTGTTCCGGTTTCTTGCCGATGCCGGGCTCGACAGTTCCTGCCTGAAGTGCTTCCGCTGACCCGACACATGCAGGGGAAAGAATTCGAGGCTAGGGCTTACGCTGCGCTGTCAGACATGCGTCAGCGCACGAGCGCCTTGCTGGCCGACGTCACTGGGAGACCGGCTCGGCCTCGTCCTGTCTGGCACCGTGCAGTGGACGCCGCAGTAACGGCGCTGCGTATTGGTAGGCGCTGGCGGGTCGCGCGCCTGGATAGGCGATTTCGGCACAAAGCCGATTGGCTTGTGCTCTATTCGGGACGAACGCCGAAGCTGCCTGGCGAGTCGGACCGCTTCTTTTTCGACCGTGTGACCCGCAGTAACCGCGGCAGACCCTTGTCGGAACTGCTCGGTATCCAACTCGGCGAGCAGGTTCTGGCTCTGGAAGTGCGTGCCGGGTTGAATACGGAGGGCGACGTCGAGAGCATACTGGACTACGTCCTTTCCTGTCTTACACTTGCAGATTTGATCAGGATAATAGCGCGTGCGGTACGCCGGCCTCGGGATGTCACAAGGGTTGTCTCTGAGTATTGCATTGGCCTGGTGAGCAAGCGGCTGGCTCAAAGACAGACGGGCGTCATTATGCTCACCTCAAACAGTCTGCTGGCCGAGATAGTCCGCATGGCCGCATGTGGTGCCCAGACCACGCAGGTTGAAGTGCTGCACGGGATCGCGTCGGTGGGAATGAACGCATATTACGATTTCCTCGAGGCCAATTCGGTGCCGCCACCGCTCTATGTCAATCTCATTGTCGGCTTGAAGCATTTCCCATCTATCCAACGGCATCTTTTGCGTGATGCAGGTGCGGAGGTAGCCGTAAACACCCATATGTGGTCGCGCCTTGGTCCTGAAGGTGTGCTCAAGGTGCCCAGGGCGCTGGCTGACACTCAGCCGCTGGTCCTGGTCGGGGGAACGTCCGCAGCACGGGACTACTACCACACGAGCTTCTTCGCGGCTGAGTGCCGACTGTTGCAGATGGCGCGGGAGCGAGAGCCGGACCTGCCCATCATCTATTGCCCGCATCCGGCCAATCCTCTTTCACAGGATCTTGTGGACCTGCTCGCTCGCTATGATGTTACCATCTCACCGGTCCCTACCTTCGCAATGCTGATGTGTGCTGGATCGGTCGTAGGGACATTTTCCACCAGTCTGTTCGAGGCCGTGCTGTTGGGCAAGCGCGTATTCCTGCTGCCGTTTGATCACGCCCTGCTCATGCCTGAGCTGCTCGAGGACGTGGACTGCGCGCGTAGCGACGATAGCCTTGCTGCGGATTTTGACCATTTCCTCGCAAGTCTGTCCAAACGCCTTGAACCGAACGCCCTGGATCGATCGCGACAAGCCGCCCAGCAGGCGTTGGGCGTGAAACTGGAATTCGAAGACACATGACAGCGTGGACCGGACCCAAGCTCAGGGTGGGCACGATCGGGTGTGGGCGCATGGGCGCCCAGACCGCTCCGGCCATGGCGCGGCATGCTCCTGCGCACCTGCGCGTACTAAGCCACTTGGAAGCGGTGCGTAGCCTTGGCATGGCCAGCGAGCTTGCTGCATGCGATGTGTCAGCCGACGCGCTTGACCGGGCGCGGCAGGCCTATGACCTTGACTATACAACGTCAGACTACAACGCCCTGATCACTGATTTCCGGCCCGACCTTCTTACAGTTGCGACGAGAACCCCAGAGAAGACGGTCATCCTGGAAGCTGCAGTCAGGGCTGGCGTCAGGGCCGTGCATGTCGAAAAACCGCTTTGTAACAGCGCGGCGGAACTCGAGCAGGTGGAGGCGCTTCTAGACGCCGGCGATCTTCTCCTGACGAGCGGCTGCCTGCGGCGGTACCTGCCCGCCTATGCTGGCCTGGACACGATGTTTTCTGAACAGGGTCTGGGCGTGCCCACCAGCGTCACCATGGGAATGGGCCTGGCTCCGCTGATGTGGACGCAGTTCCACGCTATCGACCTGATCCTGTTTCTAGCCGGCGACCGGCAACTCGCAGCTGTTCAGGCAACGTTGGGGCCGGTGGAATGGGACCATGCCGGAAAAGTGGTTGAAAACGATCCACTGGTGATGTCGGCGACACTGATATTCGATGACGGGTTCACTGGCCTGATTGGACAGTCGAGTGGAAACACCACGATTGTCAGCGCTCCGGCAGGACAGGTTGAACTGTTCGCGGATGGTCGTTCGGTATTCATCGGTAAGCGCCTGCAAGAGGACGATCCGTACCTCACCAAACACGCTGTGGACTTGCACTTGGGTCAGCTGTCCGGAAGCCAGGCGCCGATCTGGGCGCTTGCAAGGGCTCTCCAAGGCGAAGAGTCTGCCATCCGGCAAGTCAGCAATGCCGGAAGGGATTTCATCCGCGCCCAATTGGTTGCCTTGGCATTTGTGGAAAGCGACCGGCAGGGGGGGCGCCGTATCGACATGCGGGGCTTCACTACTGACCTGACCATTTTGGGCAGGACAGGCGGACGATTTGCATGAACAGTTGGCGGCACCAGCAAACGGGCCTTGAAATCAGCGCTATGGACTGGCAATTGAACACGTCGCCGCGTGAAGCGCGGCATCCAAGCAACTCCGCCTCGCCGACACAAGAAAAGATACGCAAATGAACGATTTTCTGGCCGACATCGATATTGCCAGCCTCGGTCTTGACGGGAAATCCATCCTCATTACCGGTGGAACGGGCTCGTTTGGCAAAGCTTTTGTTCGGCGTGTTCTGGAAATTTCCAAGCCGGCTCGTCTGATTATCTTTTCTCGCGATGAACTCAAGCAGTTCGAAATGGCGCAGGAACTCTCGCCCTCTCAGTATCCGTGCCTGCGGTATTTCATCGGTGACGTTCGGGATGTGGACCGGCTCGACATGGCCATGCGGGGTGTTGATATTGTCGTTCACGCCGCCGCGCTCAAGCAGGTTACCACTGCCGAGTACAATCCCTTTGAATGTATCCGCACCAATGTGCACGGCGCGGAAAATGTTGTTACCGCCTCGATACGCAATAAAGTCAGCAAGGTCATTGCCTTGTCCACCGACAAGGCTGCCAGCCCGGCGAACCTTTATGGGGCCAGCAAGTTGGCTTCCGACAAGATCTTCGTGGCGGCGGGCAATCTCAGCGCCGGCCAGCCAAATTACTCTGTTGTGCGCTATGGCAACGTGATCGGGTCTCGCGGTAGTGTTTACCCCTTCTTCAAGGGCCTGATTGCCAAGGGCACCGATCATCTGCCCATCACCGATACCAGAATGACGCGTTTCTGGATCACGCTCGAACAGGGCGTGAATTTCGTTCTCTCAAGCCTGGTCATGATGAAGGGTGGCGAAATCTTCGTGCCCAAGATCCCCAGCATGAAGATGACTGACCTGGCCACCTGGATGGCACCCGATCTGCGTCAGGTCGAGGTGGGCATTCGTCCGGGCGAAAAACTGCATGAAGTGATGGTCACCAGCGATGATGCCCGCAGCACCATCGACCTTGGGGACCGCTACGCCATCCTGCCCAGCTTCGGCACGCTTGGCGCAGCAGACTACCCTGGCGCGAAGCCGGTAGCGCCGGAGTTCGAGTATTCCAGCGACAAGAACGATATCTGGCTCGACCGGGAGGGTTTCGCGCGTCTTTCCGCGGGACTCTAGATGATGGCGGACCGTCCCTTTCTCCCTTACGGCCGGCAGACAATCGAAGATGACGACGTGCAGGCCGTAGTGCGCGCGCTGGGCTCGGACTACCTTACGACAGGCCCGGAAGTCGCTCGGTTCGAGAAGGCCTTGGCCGATACGGCAGGCGTTGAACATGCAGTGTCATGCAACAGTGCCACCGCTGGTCTGCACATGGCCGCAATGGCGCTGGAACTGGGTTCCGACGACTTTGTTGTCGTTCCATCCATGACTTTCCTGGCCACTGCCAACGGACCCCAATACACCGGCGCCAACGTCGTGTTTGCCGATGTGGATGCAGATACCGGATTGATGACGGAGGCCGGCCTGCGCGAGGCCATCTCTCGTAGCCCGAAGCCGCCACGGGCGATTTTTCCTGTTCATCTCAACGGCCATCAGGTTGACATGCGGATGGTTGCAGAAGTCGCTGGCCAAATCGGTGCTGCTGTCGTGGAGGATGCATGCCACGCACTTGGCGGCACGCAGCCGGGGGTGAGTGGGAGAAATGTGCCAACTGGCTCCTGTGATTGGAGCGACATGACCATCTTCTCCTTTCACCCAGTAAAGACTATCGCAATGGGGGAGGGCGGAGCCGTTACGACGCGAGATGCAGGGCTGGCTGAGCGGCTGGCATTGGCTCGCAGTCACGGAATGACTCGTTTGCCTGACGCCTTCCAGTTACGCGATCTTGCTTTCGATGCTGACGGGACAGTCAATCCCTGGTTCTATGAGATGCACGGGATCGGCTACAACTACCGCTCGCCGGATATCAACTGCGCCCTGGGAACGAGCCAGTTGGGCAAGTTGGGGCGTTTCCTGGCGCGCCGACAAGTCATTGCAGACCGCTATGATGCTCTGCTTGCGCCTCTCTCGACTGTTGTAAAGCCTGTTCCACGCTCAAGCTTCGGCACCAGCGGCTGGCACCTTTATCCTGTATTGATTGAGTTCAAGAAACTTGGACTTTCGCGGCGACAGGTGATGCAGGCGCTCAAGGAACGTGGCGTGGGGACGCAAGTGCACTACATCCCTGTTCACCGCCAGCCCTACTATCGCGACCTTTCGCCGAACCTGTCGCTTCCGGGAGCGGATCTGTACTATGAGCGGGTTCTCTCGCTTCCTCTTTATCCGGCCTTGACTGACGATGATGTGGATTACGTCGTTGAGAGCTTAGCCTTAGTTCTCAAGGGTGCGGCTTGAACGGGGCCAGCCCGGCAAACTCCAACCGGGTTATCTTCCGGGGTGATGCCTCTCCCGCGATCGGGGGCGGCCACATCATGCGCTGCATGTCGCTGGCAGATGCTCTGGCGCGTCGTGGCATGGAGGTCGGATTTGCTGTCAGCGCAGCGACATTAGAAACGGTGCCCGCGCTGGCCGAGGCAAGCTACGAGCTCATCCTTGTCAATCCCGAGGAACCTCTCACAGATGCCCTGCATGAAGGTGGATGGGGTCCTGGCGGGTTTCTGGTGATTGACCACTATGAGATTGACGCCCTGCAGGTGTCAGCATGCCGCCGGCACTTCGACCACGTCGTGGTCATAGATGATTTGGCCAGGGGTCCGCATGATTGCGATCTCCTGATAAATCAGGGGGCGAGAGCGCTCGGCCAGCTCTATGCGGGCAATGTGCCATGCCACGCCCTGGTCTTGGCTGGACCGCAGTATGCGCTGTTACGCCCTGATTTTGCGAAGCTTCGTAACTGGTCCATGGCGCGAAGGCGAGATGGCAAGGTGGAACGCTTGTTTGTCTCCTTTGGACTAACCGATGTCGGTGGTTGGGCTCTGTTTTCTGTTTTAGCTCTTGCTCCTAAAGGCATCATGATTGACGTGGCGGTGGGCAGCCGGGCCTCGACCGCGGAGGCTCTGAAGACCGTAGCGGACCGCCATGAGAACGTTCGCCTGCATTTCGATGCAGGTAATGTGGCCGAGCTGATGTCGAAGGCCGATCTGGCCATCGGTGCAGGTGGTAGCACGAGCTGGGAGCGGTGCACTCTCGGGGTGCCGACGATTGTCGCTGTGGCGGCCGAAAATCAGCGAGCTATTGCCGAAGACCTGCACAAAACTGGTGCCGCCAGACTGCTTGAAATCCAGGATGCCGGTTTGCTGTCCTCGCTAGTCGATGACCTAATCCATGACGCGGCGGCAGTTCGCCATATGCAGGAATGTGCTGCGTCGATTTGTGATGGCGCCGGAGCGGAGCGCGTCGCAGAGGCCATGGCCAGGCTCGGCCCGACCAATATGTCACAAGTTGTCACCATCCGGCCAAGCCGTGCGGAGGATCGCGCGGACTTCTGGTTGATCCGAAATGACTCGTCGGCGAGAGCAGCGTCAGGAAATCCTGCAGTGGTTCCCTGGGGCGACCATGTGCTGTGGTGGCAGCGGGCACTTGAAACCAGAGGCCGCGAAATGTTCACCGCAGAGCTTGCGGGCCATGTCATCGGTTACGTCCGCTTCGATGCAGAGCAAGACGGCGTCTATGCCACCAGCATTGCTCTCGCGCCGCAATATCAGGGGTGTGGCTTGGGAGGTCGAATCCTGCAAGCAGGCCTTGACGAAATGACCCGACGGCATCCCGAAGCGTCAATCATTGCCAGAATCCAGGAAACTAACATAGCCTCGGTGAGAATATTCCAACGCGTTGGATTCCTGGAAGCTGGCCTTGAGCAAGGCTTTCGCGTGCTACGATACGACCGTGCCTAGTCCCGATACTGGAGATTGAATATGTCCCTGAAAATTGGCGGTCGTGAGATCGGCCCAGACCATCCGCCGTACATAATCTGCGAATTATCGGGGAATCATAACGGCTCCCTTGAGCGTGCCTTGGAACTCATCGATGCTGCTGCAGCCACAGGTTGCGACGCCATCAAGCTGCAGACCTACACAGCCGACACCATTACGATCAAATCCGATCGGGAAGAATTCAGGATCAAGGGTGGCCTCTGGGACGGGTACACCCTTTACGATCTGTATCAGGAAGCCTCGACGCCGTTCGAATGGCATGAGGCGTTGTTTGCGCGTGCAAAGGAGCGTGGCGTCACGATCTTTTCGACCCCATTCGACGCCACGGCAGTGGATCTTTTGGAAGGCCTTGGTGCGCCCGCCTACAAGATTGCCTCATTCGAGGTCGTCGACCTTCCGCTCATCGACTATGTCGCTCGGAAGGGCAAGCCGATGATCATATCGACCGGCCTCGCCAATCTGGCGGAGATCGAGGCGGCGGTTAACACGGCGCGTGATGCCGGCTGTCAGGACCTCGTTCTGCTCCATTGCATCAGTTCCTATCCTGCACCGACGGATCAATCCAATCTGCGCACCATTCCTCACCTGGGGCAGGCTTTCGGCACGGTTGTGGGGCTGAGCGACCATACTCACGGCTCGTCCGTCGCGGTTGCGGCCGTGGCGCTGGGCGCTTGCGTCATTGAAAAGCACTTCACCCTCTCGCGAGGAGACGGTGGCCCCGACGCCGCGTTCTCTCTGGAGCCAGAGGAATTCTCTCGACTGACCAAAGACTGTCGCGATGCTTGGACTGCACTAGGTTCGATCGGTTACAACCGCAAGAGTGCTGAGGAGGCAAATGCGGCCTTCCGCAGGTCGCTCTATGCAGTGGCCGACATTGCCGAGGGGGAGGTGTTCACCAAGGATAATGTTCGATCGATCCGCCCCGGCTACGGTTTGCCGCCCTCGGCGCTCCCCCAGGTTTTGGGAAGTACTGCGACACGCGCAATCCGCTTCGGTGAGGCACTCGAGTGGTCGATGGTGCGGCGCTGAAACCCTTGAAGGCGGGCATCGTGGGGCTGGGCAACGTCGCCTGGCGCTATGATGTGGGGCGGGACGGATCAACACTGACCCACCTGTCAACCTACAAGGCAGACGAACGCTTCAGACTCGTCGGCGGGTACGACCCCGAGCCGACATCGCGTGCGGATTTTACGAATGCGACCGGCATAGACAGTCATGACTCACTCGACGCACTGCTTGCCCAGAGCCCTGACATCATAAGCATTTGTTCGCCCAACCGCTGGCACGGCGAGCACCTGCGCGCCTGTCTTGAGGCGAGAGTTCCCATGATCTGGCTGGAGAAGCCGGCGACAGACAGTGCTCGGGACGCACTCGAACTGCTCGCGCTTCAACGCAGCCTGGATTCGAGCACTGTCCTCGTGGGGTTTCAGAGGCGTTATCAGCCGGTGTACCAACGGCTGAGGGCGGAATTTTCCGAAGTGGGCCCAGAGAGCTGTGCCGGTATCTCCGTTACCTATTCCCGGGGCTTGGAGACCAATGGGGTTCATCTCATTGATTTCCTGTTTCAGCTTGTTGGAAACCAGAGCGCATACGATCTTCTGGGCGTGTCGGGGGCGCAGGGCCAGAACGCCAGCCCATCATTCATTCTGCGCTTTGCCGACGGACCCACTTGCATCGTGACCGGCCTGGACCTCCCCTATCACAGCATAGACATCACTGTTCATCTCACTACTGGCCGCCATTCCGTGATCTATGGTGGTGCCCGCGCGGTGCGCGAAGACGTCATAGAGAACCCCCTGTATCCCGGCTTCTACCGCCTGCAATGCCGCGATTGCGACGATGATGTTGCCGGTGTTCTTGATCGCGAGGCACAAGCCGTTTTTCCGGCGATGCTCAGTGACCTTGTGAATGCTTATGAGAAGGGACGCGAACCGGCCAGTTCGCTCTCGACTGCGGTTGCCTCCCAGCTGCTCGTCGATCGCGTTCTCGCCTTGGCGCGTGGTGAAAACTGATGCGTCTTCTGTTCGCATCGGGCGACGTCGGAGGAGCCAGGGCAATCCATCCGATCGTTGTTGCCGCTGCTGCTGCAGGGCTCATGGTCCATGTGTTGAGGAATGGCCACATTGCGACCTTGCCAGAGGTGCCCGGTGTCCAATGGGTCGAGCCGCGACACCAAGCCTACGAACCTGCAACGACGCTCAAAGACCTGGCGCCGGATGCCTTGTGTTTTGCCACGAGCGTCAGAGACGACATGGCGCTTCGCTTCGCTGCCGAGTGCCAGGAACTGGCAATCCCGGCGATTCACGTTCTCGATAACTGGGCATCGTATCGAAGGCGACTGCAATTGGGCGGGCGCGTGCTGTACCCTGATATCTACGCCGTGATGGACACGATTGCTGCCACGGCCGTAGCGGACGCAGGATTTCCTAGCGACACCATACGCGTCACTGGCACTCCCGCGCTCTCACGGCTGCAACCTATTCGTGAGGCGCGCCGGGTGGGCTCTGGTCTCAGGCTGGCGTTTATTTCCGAGCCAGTTGAGATGGATCAAGGCAGTGACCCGGCAAGCCTGCATTATCGAGGCTATGTAGAATCCACCGTACTGTCGATTTTCGCCCAAGCCATGAACGACTGTGCTGACGTGACGCGTGTCGATATTCTCGCCCACCCCCGAGAAGATGTGGCGCGCCTTGACGCGATTTGGCGGTCCGTCCGTGGTAAACTCACCGGCGGCGTGGCGGACGCGGCGGATCGGGACAACGTTCTTGCTTGCGCCGACGGCATTGTCGGCATGTCCTCGATCCTGCTTTACGAAATGTGGTTGCGGGGCAAGCCGGTCGCCAGCCTGCAACCCGGACTGCGGTTGCCCGAGTTGCGCATGTTATCGGAAAAGAAGGGGCTGGCATTCTTCGACGATGCCAGTACGGCCATTGCCGGTTTGCGCCATTGGAAGACCCAGATTGCCACTTACAGGCCCACTCGTGACAGTGTTATGGAGCGCGCGCGGCACGAAAACGCCGCTGAAGCCATCCTGGGCGTAACGGCTGAAATTGTGCGTGAACGGCGGAGAGCGATGAGATGAGTGTGGCTATCATCCCGGCCCGTGGCGGCAGCAAGCGCATTCCAAGAAAAAATATAAAGGACTTTGGCGGTAGGCCGATGATCGCCCATTCCATCGTCGCCGCGCTTGAGAGCGGATGCTTTGACCGGGTCCTGGTCAGCACTGACGATCCGGAGATCGCTGAAGTCGCCCGCCAATGGGGTGCCGATGTTCCTTTCATGCGGCCTGCAGAACTGTCTGACGACACCACGGCCACGGCTCCGGTAATATTGCACGCGCTCGAGTGGCTGGAGGAGCAGGGAAGCCGGCCTGACGAGGCTTGCTGCATCTACGCCACGGCGCCCTTCCTCAAGCCGCGCTATCTTCGCGAAGGCCTGGAAATTCTGCGCCGTACCGGGGCGACCACGGCGTTCTCAGTCACCACTTTCGCCTTTCCTATCTTCAGGAGCCTCAAAGTTGATGAGGCCGGTGTGGTATCGATGTTCTGGCCAGAACATCGGTTGACCCGATCGCAGGATCTGCCAGAGGCGTATCACGATGCAGGCCAGTTCTATTGGCTCAATACGGCGCGTTTTGTAAGCTCGCCCAACCTGTACGCCGCCGATTCCCAAGCAGTGATACTGCCCCGGCGGCTGGTGCAGGACATCGACACCCAGGAAGACTGGGAGGTTGCCATAGCCTTGTACGAGGCAATGTCTGCCATGGAGGGTAAATCGACATGACTCTCGCCATTTTGGGTGGCTCCCCGGTGCGCACGAAGCTGTTTCCAGCGCATCGCACCATCGGGCCGGAGGAGGTCGTTGCGGTTACGCAGGTGCTTGAAAGCGGTGTCCTCTCGAAGTTTCTGGGGGCATGGCACGCTGACTTCGCCGGTGGGCCCCAGGTCAGGGCGGCCGAGGAAGAGTGGGCAGCCCGCTTTGGCCTCAAACACGCCATTTCGGTCAACTCCAACACGTCCGGGTTGATTGCCGCTGTCGGCGCCATTGGTATCCAGCCCGGCGACGAAGTGATCGTCAGTCCGTACAGCATGTCGATCTCGGCGGTTGCCCCCATGTTCTACGGCGGCGTTCCGGTATTTGCAGATGTCGAGCGCGATACTTTCTGCCTGGACGCAGCATCGGTGGCGAGCAAGATCACCAGCCGGACCAGGGCCATCATCGTGGTAGATCTGTTCGGCCAGCCCTACGATGTTGAAGGAATAAACGCCCTTGCGCGAGAGCATGGACTGAAGGTCATCGAAGACTGTGCGCAAGCTCCAGGAGCGACGTTCAATGGCCGATGCGCCGGAGGCTTGGGCGACGTGGGTGTGTTTTCGCTCAACTACCACAAGCACATCCATTCTGGCGAGGGTGGCTTCATCGTCACGAATGATGACGAGATTGCAGATCGGTGCAGGCTGATCCGCAATCATGCAGAATCCGTTGTCGGCCCCAAGGGGACGCAGGACCTGACCAATATGCTCGGGTTCAATTTCCGGATGACCGAAATCGAAGCGGCCATTTCCCGCACTCAACTGCGCAAGCTCGATGCTCTGCTGGAGCGAAGGCTCGACAATATAGCCTATATCGAGCGCAAGCTTGCCGGCCTTCCGGCCCTGCATTTTGCGCCTGTACGGCGGGGGGCCAGCCATGTCTATTACCAGCATGCGGCGCATTTTGACGCCGAGGCCGCCGGGATCGACCGAAACACCTTCATAGATGCTGTAAAGGCGGAACTGCCCAACTTCGAGCTCCGAGAGACCGAGGGTGTCAAACTCGGCTATGGTTATGTACGACCGATCTATCGGCAGCCGATCTTCTCGGCCCCGAACTACCCTTCGTTGTTCACTGCCAACCGTGCGGACTATTCAGAAGTGAGTCTCCCGGTAGTCGAACGGCTGCACCACCACGACCTCGTCACCCATGAGTTCATGGTTCCCAGCATGTCCCACTCGGACCTGGATGATGTCATTCATGCGTTCGAGAAAGTCTGGGAAAACCGTCACCTCCTGCACTCACTGAGCAAATGAACCGCCTCGCCGTCCAAGGGCCCCGAATTCGCCTGCTGCCATTTGCCGAACGGTTTCTTACCCAGCGTTATGTCGACTGGCTGAATGATCCCGACCTCATGCGATTTAGCGAGCAGCGCCATCGCCGGCATACAATGGCCAGCAACGCCGAATACGTGCGTTCCTTCGACCAGCCGAACCGCTATCTCTGGGCGATCATCGATCGAGATGATGAGTTGCATGTCGGCAACGTCAATGCCTACGTCGATGCCAACAACGGAGTGGCCGACATCGGGCTTCTCATTGGCGAGAGAGGCAGGCAAGGACGAGGCCTGGGGGCTGAGGCATGGATGGGTGCCATACATGCTCTGTTCCTTGGTGCAGGTGTGCGCAAGATCACCGGTGGCTGTGCTGCGCTCAATCTGGCCATGATCCGCATCATGCAGTCGGCGGGCATGGTGGAGGACGGCACGCGACGGGCACATGTTGTTATCGACGGTATAGCCGTCGATGTGGTTCATCGAGCGCTATTTCGTGACAGTTTTCGTCATGATAAGCGATTTACAGTAACTTCTGGCTCCCTGAGCCTATGATGAAGGATTGAGGACTATGGGGATTTTTACGTCGCATCTTGATTCCGTTGATATCGCGCAGGCTCGCGAGGGACTGAATGATGTCGGCTGGAGCATCATCGGCAAGATAGAAGCGCCGGAGACGCTGAAGTCGGTGAAGGATGACATCGACCGCATGGCAGATCAGCCCGGCGTCGAAACCCACTATAACGGTTCCGAACATCGTGTGTGGAAAGCCCACGAAAAGAGCGACGTGATTGCGGACTTTTTCACCTTCTCCAATCAGGTGATCAGCGAGGTAGACCAGTCCAAGCAGGAAGCCTATGACATCTTGGCCATTCGCAATCGCGCGCTACCAAATTCCTCGGCAGAGCTGACCCAGGGCCGCTGGCACCTCGATTCATTGCGCCGCCAGCTCAAGATATTCGTGTTCCTGACCGATGTGACGCCGACCTCGGGGTGCTTCGAGATGATTCCGCGCTCGCAGCGCACCAGCTTCAAGCTTGAGCACGCGCTCAAAGGCGAGCTGATTACTGTGCAGGATCTTATCCGCAACGACGGCAGCCGGGCCTATTCTCATCTCAAGGAGCAGTTGATCGAGCGTATCGTCGCGCGCGGCTATGAATCCAAGGCGTTTACCGTGCCTCAGGGCACCATTGCTCTGGTTGATACGTCGTCAGTGCATCGCGCGCGCCCCTGCACCGAGGGACATCGCTACGCGCTGACCTCCTACTATCACTAGAACACTCTAACTCTCGGGACCACGCCGTATGAAAGCCTGGATCGTTACGGTTGGCGAACCTTTGCCAACCGACGAAGGCAGCCCGCGTCTACTGCGCTCGGGGGCCTTGGCGCGCCATCTGGTGGAACGAGGACACGAAGTGACCTGGTTCAATTCGCGTTTCGATCACACGCACAAGCGGATGCGCGCCGAGCTGCGACAGACCTTCGAACATGAGGGCGTGAAGATAGAGCTGCTTGCGGCCCGCGGGTACAAGCGGAATGTCTCTCTGGCTAGAATCCGGGATCAAATCGCTGCGGCCCAGGACTTTCGTGCCCGCGCATCTGGCATGGCGCTGCCTGATGTCATCCTTTGTTCGTTGCCGACCCTGGAATTGAGTGCCGTTGCTGTGGACCTGCAGAAGGCCACCGGCGTCCCCGTCTTGGTGGACATTCGGGACTTATGGCCGGATGTCTACTATCGTGCCGTCCCTGCGCCGATGCGGCCGTTGCTGGGTATTGCATTGCAAGGTCAGGAGCGGTTGGCCAACCGGACGTTGCAGGCAGCCGCAGGGATTGTCGGCATCTCACCCGGCTATCTTGACTGGGGCCTGCGGCGCGCAGGTCGTGCCATGGGCCCTCACGATCACATGATTCCGCTCGGTTACGACTTCAAGCCACTCACAGCCTCGGAACTTGAGACTGCGACTGCGTCGATCGCCCAGCTGAATATCCCGACGGATCGACCGATAGTTTGGTACGTTGGGACATTCGGCCAGCAATACGATCTTGCTCCGGTCATCAAGGCGGCCCGCATGTTCAACGGGCAACCGAACGGACCGACCTTTGTCCTGTCTGGCGTAGGCGACCTGGAGGCGCGCTGGAAGTCCATGGCCGCTGGCCTCGACAATGTCGTGTTTACCGGATGGATAACCCGGCCAGAGATCGGCTGGCTGCGTAAGAATGCGGCCGTAGGCCTGCAACCTTATGCAGCGGGTGCCCCGCAGGGACTGGCAAACAAAACCTTTGAGTACATGAGTGCTGGATTGCCCATTGTTTCCAGTCTGGCAGGCGAGAACGGCGACCTGCTCAAGGAGACAGGGGCCGGCATAGTCTATAATGCCGGTGACGCAGATGGCTGCTATCGAGCCATACTCGAAATCCTGAGTTCTCCGGCGCGGGCGCAAGAAATCTCGAGGTCGGCTCTGGCAAACTACGCGGAGCGTTTCAGCTCCGAAGCTGTATTCGGCAGTCTGTCATCTGCACTGACAAGTGCAGCACACGCCTTCCGCAAGACACGGCAGTAAGCGCGGTCCGCGCTTCTGCCTGGACGCGCGGTTGTCTGTGCAATGTCTCGCTTCCTCGGTGGGCCTGATACCTCAGCCCCCCTTGCCCAAAAACAGCCGGGGATCGTCGGTGATGACGCCGGTAAGGCCCGCATCCCAGAAGGAGAGGAGCTGGTGTGGGGCGTTGCAGGTCCAGGCCCGGACCTTGATGCCCCGACCAGACGTTTCCTCCAGCAGGCCGATGCTGAGCGCCTTGAAATCGAGGTGGATAGTTGTGGCCGGAATGGAGGCCAGCTGCGCGAGCCAGTCGGCGGGGACCACTTCCCACAGCATCGCCAGTTCCAGTTCGGGCATAAGCTTGTGCGTGGCCCTCAGAGCGTCGATATCGAAGCTCGAGATCATGATCGGGGCGTTTCCCTGCCGACCAACGACGACGTCGCGCACCGCCTCGATGAGCTGGTCGAGCGAGCGGTGATGCTCGTGCTGCTTGATCTCGATATTGGCGCCCACACCCAGCTCGCCCAGCAGGTCCAGAGTCTGGGTCAGAGTGGGGATGTTCTCGCCGGCGAAATCCGGGTTGAACCAGCTGCCAGCATCAAGACTGGTGGCCTCGGCCGCGGTGAGATCGCCCAGTGAGCCCGTCCCTGAACTGGTACGGTCGACAGTGGCGTCGTGAATCACCAGCAGGATCCCGTCGGCGCTAAGGGCGACGTCCAGCTCAACCCACTGGGCGCCCATTTCGGCGGCAGCGCGAAAGGCGGCAAGGGTGTTTTCAGGTGCTATGGCCGAGGCGCCGCGATGGCCCTGAACCTCGTTCCGGGCAGGGGCAGTGATGGGGTCGTGTTTCATGTGGAGCCCTGTAATGTGCTGCGGCCCTGAACCGGCCATGTTACAGCCCCCTGATTTTGGCCCGGAACGATCCATTCCGCCAGCGATGTCGTGGCGATTTTCAACTGGCTTTGCATGGCAGATATTAAAAGTACACAGGCTAAGCTCCTGAAATAATTCCGGATTATATTTTGACTTCTGCTGGCTTGACTTTGCAGTGCAATCGATTTCATCATTTATGGGATCGGTCCCACAAGTGACCGACGGGAGGAGAACTGCCGGGATGGTCACCATCACCGATGTGTCAAAACGCGCGGGCGTGTCACGCTCCACCGTTTCGCGGGTGGTGGCCGGCAATGGCTATGTTTCCGAGAGCAATCGCAAGGCCATCGAGGCGGCCATAGCCGAGCTTGGCTACAGGCCCAATACGCTGGCCCAGGCGCTGCGGTCCAATCGCTCGAACCTGATCGGGGCCGTGCTGGTCGACGTCGGTACGCCCTATTTCGCCAACATGATCTATGGCGTGCAACGCGCGACGCGGGCCGCCGGAAAATCGCTGGTTGTTTCCTCCGGCTATGCCGACCAGGACCAGGAAGCGCGCGCCATTATCGAGCTGGTCGATCGCTCCTGTGACGGCATCGTGGTCTATCTCGAACGGCCGATGCGAGAAGACGTCGCCGAGATCGTGCGCAAGGCGCGCATGCCGGTCGTCTCCATCGGCCACAATCCATGCTCGGTCTCCCGGGGCCGAGTGATGCTCAACAATTTCGATGGCGCGCGGGCGGCCATGAACCACCTGCTGAAGCTGGGTCATCGCAAGATCGTCCACCTGTCCGGCCAGGTGGACTTCGGCGACACGGTGGCGCGCATGGAAGGTATCGCGGCCGCACTGGCCGATTATGGGCTGGGACTTAACGACATCCATATCGTCAACGGCGTCTTCCATCAGGATTTCGGCTATGCGGCAACGCGTGAGCTGGTGGCCAGCGGGCGGGAGTTCACGGCCATATTTGCCGGCGACGATGACATGGCTGCCGGCGTGCTGATGGCCCTGCGCGAGGCGGGGCTACGCGTCCCCGAAGACGTTTCGCTCATGGGTTTCGACGATGCCTTTCACGCCAGACATCTCTGGCCGCCCCTGACCACGGTGCGGCAGCCTGTCGACAAATTGGGTGAGGCGGCCGCCTCGCTTCTGCTGCAATTGCTTGGAGAGGCCAGCACGGGCCCCCTGCAATCCACCGTTGAAACAAGCCTCGTGGTTCGGTCCAGCGTTGCTGCGCCACGACAGGAGAGGGAGGTGGCCTGACGCTGGCCGGCTGAGGAGTGGCCGGATCAAAGACCAGAAGACGCGATGCCATTACTCATATGGGATCGATCCCATATGTGCAGTTCCACGAGGAGGAGAAGCAAGTGGAGGGACTTAAGATGAAATCAATACGGACCATGGCCCTGCTGGGCGTGGGGGTAACGGCACTGGCCGCGACGGCGCCTGCGCTGTCCCAGGATCAGGTCATCCTGCGCCTGCTGCCCTATCACACCGACGCCATGGTGGAGAACTACAACCCCAACAACCCCACCGGCCCGCAGCAGCGCATGCGTGACTTTGCCTATGAGCCGCTCTGGATCGACAATATCTGGCACCCGGGGGAAAACGAGGAGGCCCTGGCCGTCAGCTGGGAAATCGGCGAAGACCTCAAATCCATCACCTACAAGCTGCGCGAAGGCGTGAAGTGGAGCGACGGCGAAGATTTCAACGCCGATGACGTGGTCTTCAGCTACGAATATGCCAAGGCCCATCCCGATTATCCGATGGGTATCGACGTCTTCAACGGCGAGACCGGGAACGTGACCGGCGCTGAAAAGATCGACGATTACACGGTTAGGTTCACGCTCAACGAGCCCGACGCTCTGGCCCGCTACGGCCTCAATGGGCTTTATCCGCTGCCCGAGCATGTCTGGAAGGATGTCGAGGATCCCAAGAACTTCGCCAATCTGGACGTGGTCGCCACCGGCCCCTGGACCAAGCCGGCTAACTTCTCGCGCAATGGCCATGACCTCTGCCGCAACGAGCTGAGCCGCTACAACGACGAAAACGCCATCGACTGCCTGCGCTTCCCGCAGATGAACGGCAACGAGCAGACCGTGGCGGCTCTCTCGGCGGGCGACCTGGACTGGCTCGGCGATGGCCTCACCGATCCGGACGTGACTTTCCTGCCCCAGTCGGAGTTCAACAATTACTGGCTGCCGGCCGGTTCTGACGTGAACCTGCAGCTCAACACCACCCGGGCACCGTTCGACAATCTCGAGTTCCGCAAGGCCATGTCGGTCGCCATCGACCGCGATACCTTGCTGGAAATCGCGACCTTCGGCCTGACGACCGAGACCAAGTACCCAATCGGCACCGGCGAAATGTACAACACCTGGTACGACCCGGAAGCGCTCGAGCCTTACACCTGGCTGATGCAGTACGATCCCGACAAGGCCATGGAATTGCTCGACGCTGCTGGCTTTGTCGACGCCGACAATGATGGCTGGCGCGACAATCCCGATGGGACGCCGATCGCCTTTGGCATCTCCATGCCCTCCGGCTGGACCGACTGGGTGAACACCGGGCAGACCGTGGCCGAAAACCTGCAGGACATCGGCATCAATGCCAGCCTCAAGACCATGGACCAGGGCGCCTGGTTCGACGCCGCCCCGCGAGGTGACTTTGACGTCTATGTGATGTGGACCAATTCCGGCCCGACGCCTTACAACCAGTATTCGCCGATGTTCAATCCGCGGCTGATGGTTGAAGGTCAGATCGACTTCCAGGCCATGCACCAAATGCAGATCCCGGAAGTTGAAGCGGCGCTCGACGTGTTCAAGGGCTCGGCTGACGAGGCCACCCAGCGCGCGGCGCTCACCGACATCCACAAGGCCGTGGCCGAGAACCTTCCGGTCATTTCGCTCTTTGCGAACCCCGTTTGGTACGAATACTCCACCCGGCGCTTTACCGGCTGGGTGACCGAGGAGGACCAGCGGTTCCGTCCGCAGGTTCATGACGGCACGCGCGAGCGCGTCTGGCACGCCCTGAGCCTCAAGCCCATCGAAGGCGCCCAGTTCTAGGGCTCGCGCGCGGCGGGACCCCGGCCTCCCAAGGGCCCCGCCGTTCTTCCGTGGAAAGGACCGGACCGCAATGATCTTTCTGGCCAGACGCCTCGTGTTCTATTTCGCGGCGTTTTTTCTAGCGATCACGTTCAACTTCCTGATCCCCCGCCTCATGCCGGGAGACCCATCCGACCGCATCATCGCCTCCTTCCAGGGGCGGCTGAACGAGGCACAGGTTGCCGCCATCCGCCAGTCCTACGGGCTGGATGGCAGCCTCTGGGAGCAATACCTCGATTATGTGGGCAGCGTGTTCCGGCTCGACTTTGGCATCTCCACGGTCCAGTTCCCCGAACCTACCGCGTCACTTTTGTTCTATGGCGCCACCTGGACGCTGGTTCTGGTTGGCCTGTCCATTGCCCTGGCTTTTGTCATCGGATCAATGATGGGGATTCGGGCCGCCTGGAACCGCGGCGGCTTTTTCGACAGCTTCTTTACGCCGATCAACGTCATGATGAACGCATTCACGCCCGCCATCGTGGCGCTGGTGCTGTTCTATGCGTTTTCGCTGCAGTTGCGCTGGTTCCCCTTGGGCCGTGCCCACGACCCCAACCTGATGGCGGGCTTCGACCTGCAGTTCATTGGCAGCGTGCTTTACCACGCCACGTTGCCGGTGCTGTCGATCTTCCTCGTCAGTTTCGGCGGCTGGCACCTGGGCATGCGCAATGTGATGATCAACCTGCTCAATGACGATTTTGTCATCCTGGCGCGCGCCAAGGGTCTGTCGGACAATCGGGTGAAGTATCGTTACGTGGCGCGCAACGCCATTCTGCCCCAGATCACCTCGCTGGCCCTTTCGGTCGGTTACATGCTCGGCGGGGCGCTGGTGACCGAACAGGTCTTCAATTATCCGGGCCTGGGCAAATTCACCTTCACCGCCATCCAGAGCCGCGACTATTCCTTCATCCAGGGCCAGTTGCTGCTGCTGACCACGGCGGTCCTGATCGCCAACCTCCTGTCCGACATCGCCAATGTCATTCTTGATCCGCGGCTGAGGAAAGGCTGAGCCATGACCGAAATCACCCAGTCCTCCCGCTATTCCCTTACAGACCGCCTCGACGAGGCAATTCTGGCATCTGCCGCGCCCAGCCAGGAGCAGGTGATGAAGGAATTGGGCATCAAGGGCCGCCCGGGCTGGACCAGCAGGCTGCCGCCGGGTCTTGCGGCGTTTGCCACCAACCCCAAGGGCATGACGGGTGTCCTGATCCTACTGGCCCTGATCCTCTTTTCGATCTTCGGGCCGATGATGAGCGACTACAACCCCAACCGCCGCGCCGGAAAACCCCATGTCATGCCCAGTTACGAGCATGTGCTGGGCACGACCCGCATGGGCAAGGACGTCTTCACCCAGCTTGCCTATGGGGGAAGGGTTAGCCTGGCCGTGGGCTTTGGTGCGGGGCTGGCCGCCGCACTGATCGGACTCGCCGTGGGCATTTCCGCTGGTTACTTCGGCGGGCGCGTGGACGACATCCTCACCTTCTTCGTCAATGTCGTGCTGGTGTTGCCTGGCCTTCCGCTCATCATCGTGATCGCCACAATGGTGGAGTCCGCCTCACCCTGGGTAATCGGTGTGGTGCTGGCAGCAACCGGCTGGGGCTGGTCCGCGCGCACGATCCGGACGCAGACCCTGTCGCTGCGCACGCGAGAATTCGTTCTGTCGGCCGAGCTGATGGGTGAGCGCAAATGGCGGATCATCCTGATCGAGATTTTCCCGAACATGCTCAGCTTCTTCATGAGCGGCCTGGTTCTGGGCACGATCGCGGCCATCCTTGCTGAAGCCGCGCTGGAGTTCATCGGCCTGGGTGATCCCAATGCCATCACCTGGGGCACGATGCTGTTCTGGGCCCAGAACAACCTGGCATTGCAGAGCAATGCCTGGTGGGAAATCTGGCCGCCGTGCATTGCCATCATGCTGACCGGCGCTGCCCTGGTGATGGTCAATTTCTCGGTCGACGAGATCACCAATCCGCAATTGCGGGCGTCCCGGAAGATCGGGCTGATCCGGAAGTTCCTGAGGAGCCGGGGGAGAAGCGCAGATGTTTTCTGATCGGGCATTGATCGAGGTCCGCAAGCTCACCGTCGACTATGTGGGCGAGCATTCAGTGGCCCGCGCCGTCAATGGCATCAACTTCGACATCCGCGAAGGCGAGGCCTTCGGGCTCGCCGGCGAGAGCGGCTGCGGCAAATCTACCGTGGCCTTTGCCCTGGCGCGCCTGACCCGCTTGCCGGGCCTGGTGTCCGGCGGGCAAGTCCGGCTCAACGGCGAGGACGTGCTGAAATTCGACAAGGCCCGGCTTAAAGCTTACCGCTGGAACGAGGTGAGCTTCGTCTTCCAGTCGGCCATGAATGCACTCAATCCGGTCATTCCGGTGTCCGAGCAGATCATGGACGTCATCGAGACGCACCAGCCGCAATTGGGCAAGGAGGGGGCTCGCGCCCGCGCGGTGGAGTTGTTCGAGCTCGTCGGCATCCCGCCCAGGCGGCTCGATGACTTTCCGCATCAATTCTCCGGCGGTATGCGGCAGCGCATCTGCATCGCTATTGCCCTGGCCCTCAAGCCCAAGCTCATCATCATGGACGAGCCGACCACGGCGCTGGACGTGGTGGTGCAGCGAGACATCATCGAGCAGATCGTCGATCTCAAGAACAAGATGGGGTTCTCGGTCCTGTTCATTACACATGATCTGGGGCTGATGATCGAATTCTGCGACCGCATCGGGGTGATGTATTCAGGCGAACTGGTGGAAGTGGCACCTGCCGAGGCCATCCTCACTGCCCCCAGGCACCCCTATACCCGCGCGCTGGGCAACAGCTTCCCGCCCCTGACAGGACCGCGTGTGCGGATGGAGGGTATTGCCGGAACGCCGCCGGACCTTCGTTCGCTGCCGCAGGGATGCCGCTTTGCGCCGCGCTGCCCTTACGCCATGGACGTCTGCCGCACCGTCGCTCCCGAACTCCGCACCTATCCCGAACTGAGGAGCCAGGCTGCATGTCACTTGTTGAGCTAGACCCCGCCGTTACGGCGAGCCATGGAGAAGTCCCCATTCTCGAAATGGATGCCGTCGACAAGGAATTCGTCCTGGGTGGCGCGTTTCTCAACCAGACATTCCTCAAGGCTCTTTCAGGTGTGTCGCTGCAACTGACCCGGGGCAGGGCGCTGGCACTTGTTGGTGAGTCCGGGTCCGGGAAGTCCACCTGTGCGCGCATGCTGGCGGGGGCCTACCAGCCCACGGCCGGCGCCATCCGTTATCGCGGAGAAGACATTTCAGCATTCCGCGGTCCGCGCATGCAGCAATATCGTGCGCAGGTGCAGATGGTGTTCCAGGACCCCTTCGGGTCGCTCAATCCCACACAGACCATCGGTTATCACCTCGAACGCCCCATCCGGCTGCACCGGCCAGAGATCAGGGGCAAGGCTGTGGAAGCCGAAATGCTGGCCCTGCTGGAAAGCGTGGGACTGAGACCGGCTGCCGACTATCTCAGGCGGCGTCCCCACGAGTTGTCCGGCGGACAACGCCAGCGTGTGGCCATTGCACGGGCGCTTTCGGTGCGGCCGGACGTATTGCTGGCCGACGAGCCGACATCCATGCTCGATGTTTCTGTGCGCCTGGGCATTCTCAACCTTCTCGATGACCTCAAGCGCGATCGGCAATTGGCGGCGCTCTACATTACCCACGACATTGCTACGGCACGCTACTTCGCCGAGGAAACGGCGGTGATGTATGCGGGCCATCTGGTGGAGCAGGGGCCCAGTCAGGAGATCACCGACAATCCCCGGCACCCCTATACGCAATTGCTGATCGAATCCGTGCCCAATCCCAATCGCAAGATCGAAACAGGCAAGGCGCGCCGCGCTGCGGATATTCCGTTATGGACCCGCGAAAGCCGAGGCTGCCCCTTCGTATCCCGCTGTCCCCGGGCCTTGCCGGTGTGCCGGGAAATCATGCCCGAGCCCACGCGGGTGGGCCCGGCACACATTGTGCGATGTCATAATCTGGAAAGAGGTGGAGGCGTTATGCCCGGCTCCTGAGGCCAGTTCGTACATTCTTCATTGCCCCAGTTTACATTGAATTGTAGTTTGCCGGCCACGGACGTTGCGGCCTTGGACGGCCTCGCGTTTTCTGTAGTGGGCGTAGTGAAACCATGGCTATCCGGGACAAGAGGGCAAGATCGCCGGGATGGGCTTTGCGATGAAGTCCGCTCTGCGCACACTGCTGCTGGGCGCTGCGGCGCTGGCCTCGCCCAGCGTGGCGGCCATCGTGCCGGTCATGGCCCAGGGCCTTGTGCCGCAGGACTTCTTTTCTGCGCCCATTGATCCTTCCGCACCCACGGCCATAGAGGCCGACGAACTGCTTTTCGATTCCGTCAATAACATCATCACCGCGCGGGGAGATGTAGTGCTGCGCGTCAGCGGCTATGTGCTGACGGGCCGGGAGTTGGTCTATCGCCGCAGCGAGGGGGAAATGCAGCTGACTGGCGACGTGACCGTCACTGACCCTTCAGGCAACATATCCCGCAGCGACGTGTTGGACCTGACGGGCGGGCTCAAGCGCGCCGTTCTCGACAGCATGACGATCACCGCCTACGACGGCTCGCGCATCACCGCCGATAGTGCCGAATTCGACCAGGTGCTCGATTCGATCCTGACCAATGCCAAGTATGCTCCCTGTGGCGATTGTGTTGGATCGCAAGGCCAGCGCATAGGCTGGTCGATCAGCGCGGCCCGGATTGTTCAGAACAGCGAAGACAATTCGATCGTGCTTGAGCAGCCCTCGATAGCATTGCTGGGCATCCCGGTGGCCTGGCTGCCTTATCTCTGGCTCCCGGACATGAGCAACGAGGCCCTCGATAGCATCCCCAAGCCGTCGCTGGGCTACAGCGACGCCACGGGCGCGAAGGTCGAAATTCCCTTCACAGTCTATTCGACGCGCCACACGAGCGTCATTCTGTCACCAACACTGCTCAGCCGCCAAGGCTTCCTCATGGGGGCCGAGTGGATCCAGCGGTTTGATCGCGGTTCATTCAGCATCAAGGCGTCGGGGCTCTACCAGTTCGACAAGATGGCTTTCACCTTTGCAGACGCCCAACGGGATTGGCGCGGCGCGGTGCAGGCTTCCGGCGAGTTCAGGCCGGTCGAGGACTGGACGGTAGGCGCCGCCTATTCAATCTTTACCGACAGTGCCTATTTTGCCGACTATATGCTCGCCCCACGGCGCTCTTCGGTGAACGAAGTCTATGCCACCCACCTGACCACCGACACCTACGTTGACGCGCGCATCCAGCAATTCAACATGCTGGGGAGCAACCCTGATACTGTCAGGGAGCAGCAGGGCATCGCCCTGCCCAATGTGCAGGTATCCCGCACCTTCAATCTGCCTGATGGCGCTGGGCATATCGATGTTGAGGGCCGGCTCCTGGGGATTGTGAGAGCTGCGGACACAGCGATCACGGTGAACGGTATTCCCTATGACTACGGCTATGCCGGCAACCGCATCCACGGTATGGCCCAGGCCAGCTGGCAGAACCAGTGGATCGTTGGTGGCGCGGCTGTGACGCCGTTCCTTGGTCTCAGGCTGGACGGCGCACACTATGACGGTAATAGCGCCCTTGCGTCGGCACCGGCGGCGCAGACCCTTCTGGGAGCGACACCAATTGCGGCGCTGGATGTGCGCTATCCGCTTGTTGCTCACGGTGGGGGCGTCACCCACCTGATCGAGCCCATCGGCCAGATCGTTTATCGGGGGGCCGCCAGCATCGCGCCCGGCATAACCAATGAGGACTCCCAGAGCCTGGTGTTCGACGACACCAATGTGTTCAGTTATAACCGGTTCACAGGCATGGACCGGCAGGAAACAGGCCTGCGCCTCAATGTCGGTGGCCGCTACCTCGCAACGGCCCTGGACGGAAGCTATCTTGAACTGGTTGGGGGACAATCCTTCCATCTGGCCGGGACCAATGTCTTTGCCGGGCCCAACCGTCAGCAGGCCGGGGTAGGCTCGGGGTTGGAAACGGCCTCGTCCTATGCCGTTCTTGGTGCTTATGGTTCCCTCGCCGACACGTTAAAGGCCGGGGCCAAACTGCAACTCGATAGCAGCAATTTCGAAATAGCGCGGGCGGGGCTTGGCGTGAGTTTTGGGCGCGATGGCTGGTCTGGCGCCCTGAACTATGGCTTTGCCCGGGCCACGCCGCTGGCAGGCAACATTCGCGACATGCACGAAATCGGGGTGGAAGCCTCCGTGCCCGTGGCTGAATACTGGACCCTGAGCGGTAATGCCTACTGGGACATAAATGCTGGCAGCTTCCTCCAGGTTGGGGGCGGCATTGGCTACAGCGACGGTTACCTGGCCGTGGCCGGGAGTGTGACGCGGACCGGGCCCACGCACAGTTCCGCGAACGATCTTCGGGCCACGGCAACCTTCCGTCTCCTTGCGCCCGCCGGTTTTGATATCGGTTACTCGGGCGCCGTTCCCATCACCAAGCTGTTGAGGTAAGGAGCGCCAACGATGACCAGAAGGGCTCTTCCTGTGCTCGCCGCCGCTCTTCTTGCCGGCCTGCTCTCTGCCTGTACGAGTTTCGCTCCCGTCTACGGCGACCGCTCCGGGTCCGGGGTTGACTCTGTGCGGTTCAATTTTTTCGCTCCGGACAGTCGGCTGGAGCAGCTCATCCTCAATCGTCTCAAGGTGGCATTTCCCGGGCAAGCAGCGCCAAGCGATCCCTTGCTGGACATTGTGACAACTACTGCGTCACCTACGGGATCGATCTCCGATGCGATCTCGGTTGCCCGGCCCGCCAATGTCCGGATTCAATCCACCGTGACAATCAGGAATGGCGACCAGGTGCTTTTTGAGGCCACGCGTTTCGCCGACACCTCCTACCAGACTGGCAAACTGACGCCGGTAGACATGGCCTCCAGCCAGGGCGCCCAGGAAACCGCAGCCAAGGCCGTCGCCGAGGCTCTGCGTGCCGCAATCCTGGCCGGTTATCGCCCAACCCCTTAGGCCAAGGCCTTCCCGAGGCTAATGAGCCCACAGTGAGGCGCCCTGCCCGACAGGGCGTCGCACCGCTGTTTCCGGGTCACCCCCCGTTTTGTCTCGTTACATCAGAACCCTGCGTGGTGTCCTTGCGCAGTGGCCTCGAAAATGGTCCGATAGCTCAAAAGTTGATCTGCAATGTTCTTCTTATCAAGACTCTATCTTGAATATTTAGTATTTGCCTGATGCTGTAGAGCAAAGTATACATATTTAGTGGCTGGAAGCGGGAGGCCGGAATTTCACCATCGCTTCTCCTTGAAGACCGCGATCTTACGCGCAGGGCTACGCCAGTCATCTTGGCAGGGGGGCGGGGGACCCGACTTTGGCCGAAATCTCGCTCGTCGCGGCCCAAGCAATTCATCGACCTGATCGGTGGACGCAGTCTGTTTCAGCACGCGCTTGAGCGCGTTTCCGATGCGAATGTCTATCTTCCGCCCATCGTAGTGACCAATGCCGAATACCGGTTCCTGGTGGCCGAACAGGCCCAGGAACAAGGGATCCGGCTTGGGACGATCCTGCTGGAGCCTGTTGCCCGAGATACCGCCGCAGCGGTAGCCGCGGCCGCCGTTGTCGCCCGGCAGCAGGATAGTGATGCGGTCATCCATGTTCTCGCCTCCGATCATCTGATCGAGGGCGGTGAGAGCTATTTCGACGCGGTGAACGCGGCAGCTCGTCTGGCAGCCGAGGGGCATCTTGTGACCTTCGGCATTGTGCCTGCGGGGCCCGAAACCGGTTACGGCTACGTGGCCGTCGGCGCGCCGATCGCCCATGGCGGTCACAAGGTCAGCGCCTTTGTCGAAAAGCCCGAGTTGGAACGGGCGCANGGCATGCTCGATCAGGGAGGGTTTGTCTGGAACTCGGGCATGTTCATGCTGCCCACCTCGAGGCTGCTGGCGGAGTATGAAAGGCTGGCGCCAGAGGTATACGCAGCGGCCCGCCAGGCTGTGGAGTTGGCAAGGCGCGATCTGGACTTCACACGCCTGGATGAAGCGTCATTTTCGCAGTCTCCCAACATCTCCATCGACTATGCAATATTTGAACGGACGAACCAGGCAGCGGTCCTGCCTGTGGCTTTCGGCTGGTCGGATTTTGGAGCGTGGGACGCGGTGCGAAAGGGACTGGCGCAGGATGGCAACGGCAACGCCGTTGGCGGCCAAGTCCTGCTCAACAATACGCGAAACTCCCTTGTTCTGACAGAATCGGCGCATGTCGTGGTCGACGGCATGGATGATGTTGCCGTCGTCGTGACCGAGGATGCGGTGTTTGTCGGCAAGCTCAGCCAGGCGCAGAATGTCGGCGCGCTGGCCAAGAAGCTGCACGATGAGCCGGCGACCAGAGGGCTGACGGAAAACCACAAGACATCTTACCGTCCCTGGGGCGGATTTTCGTCTGTCCTGACGGGGCAGCGGTTCCAGGTGAAGAGGCTGTTCGTCAAGCCCGGCAAGAGCCTGAGCCTGCAGCGCCACCATCACCGTTCGGAACACTGGGTCGTGGTGCGTGGCACTGCGGAAGTGACGGTGGACGGGCAGGAGACCGTCCTCACCGAGAACCAATCCATCTACCTTCCTCTTGGCTGCGCCCACAGGCTCGCCAATCCAGGCAAGATCGAGCTCGAATTGATCGAGGTACAGACCGGCTCATACCTCGGTGAAGATGACATTATTCGCGTCGAAGATGACTTCGGACGGACGTGACGGCGAGCATTCTCCAGAGGCCTAGAGCACCTTAAGGCATCAGTTGGCCGCCGTTGACCTCGATGGTTTGTCCGATGATATAGCCAGACAGGCTCTGGCAGGCCAGGAAGAGATAGACGCCAACGCAGTCCTCCACTGTCCCCAGGCGGCCCTGGGGAATGGTGGCGAGCATGGCCTTGAGCTGCGCCTCGGTGGAATAGCGTTCGTGGAACGGCGTGTCGATGACCCCCGGCGCGACGGCGTTGACACGGATGCCGAATGGTATGAACTCCTTGGCCATGCCGCGCGTCACGTTGGAAACAAAAGCCTTCGACGAGCCGTAGAGACCCGCACCATTGCTGGCGCCATTGCGGGCGGCGATGGAGGTCGTGTTGATGATGAAGCCTGACCCGGCATTCTTGAGATAGGGGAGGGCCGCACGGGTGGCGGCCAGGATGGAACGGCCGTTGAGGTCCATCACCGCATCATAATGGGCGTCGGTCATCTCGGCATAGGGCAGGCGCGCGACCATGCCACCGGCATTGTTGATCAGCCCGTCCAGGCGGCCAAAGGCAGCGGCGGTTTCCTCGACCGCACGTGCGATCTCGCCGGATTTGGAAGCATCGGCGCGGACCAGATGCGCTGTGCCACCGGCGGCTCGAATGTCCTCGGCAACGGACTGTGCTGCGGCCTCGCTCGAATTGTAATGGATGCCAACAAATGCGCCTTGGGAGGCAAAGGCCTTGGCGAGCGCCGCGCCGATGCCGGTCGAGGCGCCGGTGATCAGCACGGCCTTGCCCTGAAGCTCTGGCAGTATCATTGCGGTCATTGGGCTACTCCTGGTCTGTGCTCCGCCCCCGGAAGCGGCGTTGATAGCTCGGGTCGTAAAGCGCGCTCTCGCGGAACTTCTCGGCACCCAGCCCCTTGCCGACAAAGATGATAGCGGTGCGTACGATGGCGGGATCAAGCCGGGACTCAATGTCCCCCAGCGTGCCCCGGATGATCACCTCGCCAGGCCAGCTGGCGTGGGCGACGATGGCGACAGGGCAATCCTCGCCATAAAGTGGTCGCAGCCGGGCGACGATATCGGAGAGCGCGTGGATGGCCAGATGAATTGCGAGTGTCGCGCCCGTTGCGCCGAAAGCCGTGAGGGTCTCGCCTTCCGGCATGGGTGAGGCCCTGCCACCGACGCGGGTGAGCACAAGGCTCTGGCTGACGGCGGGAATGGTCAGTTCGCGTCCCAAGGCGGCTGCGGCAGCAGCAAAGGCAGGGACGCCAGGCGTAAGCGTGTAGGGAATGCCGAGACGGTCGAGCCGTCGCAGCTGTTCGGCCACGGCGCTCCAGATCGAAAGGTCGCCCGAATGGAGCCGTGCCACGTCCTGTCCTGCTGCGTGGGCGCGGGAAAATTCGGCCTCGATTTCGTCGAGCGACAAGGGTGCGGTGTCGACAAGGCGCGTTCCGGGAGCGCACCAGTCCAGCATCTCCGCCGGCACGATGGAGCCGGCATAAAGGCAAACAGGGCACCTGGCGAGCAGGTCGCGTCCGCGCACGGTGATCAGGTCAGCAGCGCCAGGCCCGGCGCCGATGAAATGCACGGTCATGGCTTGCTCCAGCGCCACTGGGTGATGGGCATGACTGGGCGCCAACCCTGCATTGTACCGAGCGGCGCAGCATGGGAGAGCGATAGGCGCACCAGTTCGCCACCATGTCGCGCCCTGAAGGTCAGCAGCAGCTGCTCCATTTCCAGCGTGACAGCATTGGCGACCAGCCGTCCGCCGCTTTGCAAAGCGCCCATAGCCGCCTCCATGACGCCGGTGTCAGTGCCGCCGCCGCCTACGAAAATGGCGTGCGGTGTCTCTAGACCGGTCAGCACCTGGGGTGCGCGTCCTTCGACCACGCGCAGCTCTGGTACACCAAAGGCTCTCGCGTTTCGTGCAATGCGTGCCGCGCGACCGGGATCGCTTTCAATGGCCGCGGCCCTGAGGCTGGGATGCGCAAGCATCCATTCGATGCCCACAGAGCCCGATCCCGCTCCGATGTCCCACAAGAATTCGCCGGGCCGTGGTGAGAGTGCCGAGAGCGTCAGGGCGCGAATGTCGCGCTTGGTGAGTTGGCCATCATGTTCATAGAGGTCGTCGTCCAGNCCAGGCGCTAGGGGCAGGATGCGGGCACCCGGCAGNGGCACCACCGTGATGGCGCACACATTCAGCGCATCGATGTCGGTGAGGGNAAAGCCGTCCGCCATCTGCGACCGCACGGCCTCGCGGGNCCCCCCAAGAGCCTCGAGCACGGTGATGATNGAGCGGCCAAAACCGGCCTCAACCAGCAGGGCTGCGATGGCACCAGGTCCCTTTTCATCCGATGTCAGGGCGAGAATGCGAGCGCCGGTATGCAGGTATGGGCGAAGAAGATCGATCGGCCGGCCATGCAGCGACAGGCTGACAACATCCTGCAGAGGCCAGCCCAGCCGGGCCGCAGCAAGGCTGAAGGACGACGGATGTGGGATGACATGCATCTGGGCGGAGTCGACATGCCTCGAGAGGGTGGCACCTACGCCAAAATGGAACGGATCGCCCGAGGCCAGCACACAGACCTTTCGTCCCCGATGCGCCAATAGTGCCTCGATGGATGCCGAAAACGGGCTCTGCCAGGCATGTTGTTCACCATTGATGGCCGCAGAGGCCAGTGTGAGATGGCGTGCGCCGCCAAATACGATCTCGGCATGGGCAAGTGCCGATCGCGCCGCCGGCGACAGCCCGTGGAGCCCATCTTCACCGATGCCAATGATGGTGAGCCAGGGCGCGGTCACAGGCCCACTCCTCGTGGCGAATAGACCAAGGGATCAAGACCGGGTCGCTCGATGATGCGTGTGGCTGCCGAGCCGATGATGATGCACGTGGCCATATCTGCCTGCTGCCCGTCGGCATCGGCCAGGGTCGCGACGGCGTAGCGTTCATCATCACGGCCAACAGCGCGGCCAAAGATAACCGGCGTGGTGACTGGCAGCACTTCGCGCAGAATCTTGAAGGCGGTCGGCAACTGCCAGGGACGTGCCCGCGAGATGGGATTGTAGAGAGCAATGACAAGGCCAGCCTCGGCCACAGCCCGCAAGCGGCGCTCGATGATTTCCCAAGGCTTGAGATTGTCGGAGAGGGATATGGCGCAGAAGTCGTGGCCGAGCGGTGCGCCGGCACGCGCAGCCACAGCCAGCATGGCAGTAACACCCGGAAGGACGGTTATGTGCAGCCGTCGCCACGTATCCGGTCCGGTCTCGACGGCCTCACAGATCGCCGCGGCCATGGCAAAGACCCCCGGATCGCCGCCCGAAACGACGCAAACCCGAGCCCCTCGGGATGCGGCGTCGAGGGCGGCGCGCGCCCGGTCAATCTCCTCGCGATTGTCCGAAGCAATCCGGACCTGATCCGGGCGCAACTCGAGGCGGTCGAGATAGGGGCCATAGCCGAAAAACTGCTCGCCTTCCGAAATGGCCGCCAGGGCCTCAGGTGTTATCTGGCCGGGGCTACCCGGCCCGGTGCCCAATATGGTCAGCCGCCCGGTCATGGCCGCGTGCTCCAGCCGGGCACGAGCACGAGGGAGAAATAGGGAGCGCTGTCATCGGTCTTGCAACTAAGTGGGACCGAACTGGCGCTGTCCATTGTACCCCGCTCGACATAGAGGGCGCCTTGCATACGGCCGGCCTGGGCCAGCGCGGCCCGCACCTTGGGAAGGTTTCGCCCCAACTTCATGATTACCGCACCCTGGGTATCTGCAAGTCGCCGAGCCAGTTCGGCCTCGTCCAGCGTGCCGGGCAGGATGGTCAGCACATCGTCGCCCTGTACCAGCGGCACTCCGACTGCGGACCAGCAACCGGACATGGCCGTAATGCCCGGAATGACTTCGGTTTCGTAGCGCGGCGACAATCTGACATGCAGGTGCATGTAGCTTCCATAAAATAGCGGATCGCCTTCGCTCAGGACCGCAACGGTGCGCCCGGCGTCCAGATGCCCTCCCAGCCTTTCGGCGGCCTCGTCGTAGAAGGCCTTGATCTGAGCGCGGTACGCGGCATCATGACGGTGAATTTCAGTGGTGACGGGATAGTCGAGCAGTTCCTCGATCTGGCCGGAGTGAATATGTGAGTTAGCAATTGCCCTCGCATTGCTGGCATTGCCGCGCTTGGCGAACGACGCCACCACATCAGCGGTCGAAATCGCCCGGACTGCCTTGAGTGTCAGCAGGTCCGGATCGCCAGGCCCGGTGCCGACTCCGATGAGTTTTCCGCTCACAGGCCCGGCCTCGCCAATGCGTTGATGCAGGCAGCGGTCATGGCGCTGCCTCCAAGGCGCCCCCGTACGATTGCATAGGGTACACCATAAGAGTTTTCGGTTAGGGCATCCTTGGACTCAGCGGCCCCGACAAAGCCGACCGGCATGCCGACAATCGCTGCCGGCCGTGGCGC
>Ga0065721_10049449_pt1 | contig 34082 bp, 26 predicted proteins | sample Mesricmetagenome_FD_59108 | JGI IMG/M metagenome (GOLD analysis project Ga0065721, IMG submission 59108) | Mesophilic microbial community from rice straw/compost enrichment Sample: eDNA_1 v2 (version 2) | ecosystem: Engineered > Solid waste > Grass > Composting > Bioreactor | place: USA: Davis... | reverse complement strand
CCATCGTAGCGCGTTCCCGTCCATGTGAGCAGTCTGGTTACCTTCTTTCCACCATCATCGCGAGTTCCCGTCCATGTGAGCAGTCTGGTTACCTTCTTTCCACCATCATCGCGAGTTCCCGCCCATGTGGGCAGTCTGGTTACCTTCTTTTCACTACCGCCGAGCGTTCCCGCCCATGTAGGCAGTCTGGTTACCTTCTTTCCACCATCATCGCGAGTTCCCCTCCATGTGGGCAGTCTGGTTACCTTCTTTCCTCCACCGTAGCGAATACCCGTCCATGTAGGCAGTCTGGTTACCTTCTTTCCACCATCATCGCGAGTTCCCGTCCATGTGGGCAGTCTGGTTACCTTCTTTCCACCACTTTCGAGCACTTCGGTCCATGCGAGGATCCAGGCTGCTCTCTTCCGCCTGCTGCCGAGCGTTCATCTCTCCAGCCCCTCTTCCGGCAGACGGATGGTGAAGGTCGTCCCCAAGCCGGCGACGCTGTCGACTTCGATGGAGCCTGAACTCGGTTCGCCCTCCTTCTGCGATCCTGCCGGGGACTCGGCGATCCGAATCCACTCCCGGCCCAGCTCCGCGATGACGATCGCTCGGTTCCCATCCGGCTGTCTGCCAGAGAGAAGGACGGACAACTGGCCTCCCGGATCCAACCGGGACAAGGCGCTGCCGATAAGGCCGAGCAGCTCCGAAGGAAGCTCTTGGACGGCGGCTCCTCCGTCGGCCGCCCGGCCAGGCTGGCGCACGCCCGCACCCGACTCGCCGGCCAATCGGAACATCGCCCCTTCCTCCTCCGCTTCCAGCCGAAGCAATTCGATCAGCCGGGCCAACAGTTCGCGCAGTCCCTCGTTTTCCCCGAGCTTCATCGTAGCCGTTCACCTGCCTCATGCCGATTTTCCAACACTTACTCCTTTGTCCTATTCGATGCCGCTCCGTGTCCAAACGTTCCTAAGATGCTCCATAGTCTGCCCATATGTCCAAACAACTAAAAAAAACGAAGCAGGACAGCATGTCCCGCTCCGTTCTTCTATCCGGCTATTCTTCTTCCTTGCGCTCCCCGGCCTCGTAGAAAAGAACCTCTTCCGGAAGGCCGAAGTAATCGCTGAAGATCGACCGGTATGTAGGCTCCGGCATCGCTCCGGCATGCATGTACTTCCTCGTCGTTCCCGGGGACACCCCTTGCTTGCGGCTGAACGCCGCCGGCGAGATCCCGTGGACGGCGAACAGGCCGGACAGAATCCGGTTTTTCTTCGCTCCCAGCAACGCCCGTTTGTAGAACTTGCCGGACTCCTCGCTCTCCAGCCGTCCCCATTCCGAATCCGGATAGAACAGGATGGACTGGGGAAGCCCGAACCGGTGGGCGATGAAGGCGCGATGCTCCTCCGTCGGGTACACTCCTTCGTAGATCCAAGCGGCCACGGTTCGCGGCGCCACGCCGACAAGCTCGGCGAGCTCGGACAGCTTTACGTCCTCCACGATCAAGACGGCCATGAGGATCCGGTTCTGCACGGTCCAATTCTTAGGCTTGCGGAATCTCGGTTTGCGGATTCCTTGGCCGATCTTCGACCGATTGCTCTCGGCGAGCAGTTGAATCCGCGATTTGGTTTGCTCTAGTTGTTCAATCATTCCCATAGTCGACTTCTTTCCCTATCTATTATTCTCCCATCATACTATAAGTACCCACTGTTGTAACAAGCCGCATACGCCATCCAAATGATGGAACTGTCTCCCGCAGGCCTCTCGGCGCTTCGTAAACCGAATGATTTTACAGCGTTCCTCCGGAAAGCTAAAATAAAGTTATGCTAATCCTATTGAAGAATGGGGACATCAACCTTGACCACGACGAATGAACGATTGCTTGTGTTTGTCGGCTCCTATGCGGAAGCGGATGGCAGCGGCATTTACTCCTATGAATTCGACGAGCAAGACGGCACCTTGAAGCTCCTCGACCAAGTGTCCGGCTACAAGAATCCGACTTTCCTGCGCCTGGACGCCGAGCAGCGGCGACTTTACGCTCTCGCGGAGATGACGACGGCGGAAGGAAGCAAAGCGAGCGACGCCGCTCTCCTGACTATCGATCCGGCCACGGGCTCGCTCTCCGAAGCAAGCCGCTCCCTTGCCTCGACCGGGCCGACCTGCCATATCCAGCTTAGCCCGGACGAGAAGCTCCTAACCCTAACCAGCTACCATAACGGCACGGTAAGCCTAGTCCGGGTAGACGAGGACGGCGGCATCGGAGCGATTCTGGACGAGCAGCAGCACGTCGGCCGCGGAGCGGATCCCGAGCGCCAGGACAAGCCGCATCCTCACTCCTCCTTCTACAGTCCCGACGGACGCTACCTATTCGTCTCCGATTTGGGGCTTGATCGCATCATCGCTTACAAGATCGAGAACGACAAGCTGGTCCGGCACGGAGAGACCGTGCTTCACCCCGGCGCCGGTCCTCGCCACCTGACGTTCCATCCGAACGGCCGGTTCGCTTACGTCATCAACGAGGTGGACTCCTCCGTCACGGCGTTCGGCTACGATGCCGAAGCGGGCGCGCTGCATGCGTTCCAGACCCTCTCCACGCTGCCGGAAGGCTTCGAAGGAGAGAACACGACGGCGGAGATCGCCATCTCGGCCGACGGGCGGTTCCTGTACGGCTCGAACCGCGGACACGATAGCATCGTCGTGTATGCGGTCGACGGGGAATCCGGCAAGCTGTCCGTCGTCGAGCACGCAAGCGTCGAAGGCAAGCACCCGCGCCACTTCTCCATCGTGCCCGGCGGCCGCTTCCTGATCGCCGCCAATCGCGACACGAATAACCTCGCCGTGTTCAAGATAGACCAAGAGACCGGCAAGCTGAGCTACACCGGCCATTCCGCCGCCGTCTCGAAGCCGGTCTGCGTATGGTCTGCGCGCTTCTAACTTAAAAAAGACATGGCCTTGCAGAACGATTCTGCAGAGCCATGTCTTTTTTGGTCTTGGTACGTCGCTTCAGATGCGGGTAGCGTCAGATTCGAACTCCCATCTTAAGCGATTTGGAACTGTTCGTATTCGCCAGATGAGGCAGCATCTTTATGCCGCTCTCCATCGTCGAATGGCACAGGACGCAGGTCGGCACGCTCTCGAAAGCGAAGTTGTCGCGCATCCAGCCGTTGCAATGCTCGTTCGTGCACTGCCAGATCGCCGTTTCCTCTTGCGGAAGCTCTTCAAAGATTTTTTTTCTCGAATACATAGACAGCCCTCCTCGACCCTAGGATGCCCAAAAAAAGAAAAAAGCTCCTGACCGAAATCAGAAGCTTTTTCTTTAAGCTGGATTACAGCTTAACAACGTTCTCGGCTTGCGGGCCGCGAGCGCCTTGTACCACGTTGAACTCGACGCGTTGACCTTCGTCAAGAGTCTTGAAGCCGTCGCCTACGATTGCGCTGAAATGCACGAATACGTCGTTGCCGCCTTCAACTTCGATGAAGCCGAAGCCCTTTTCTGCGTTGAACCACTTAACTGTACCTGTTTGCATTTGGAATTCCTCCAACAAATTAAATTTACATGATCTTTTTTATTCTCATCTAAGAAATAAAAAATTCACATAGGGTAAAAGGTTACATCACGTAATGATAACCCTTTACGTTATGTGAATTCCGTGTAATCTACCTATATCGAGCATATCAAAGATCTTGCGAATACCGAACCGCGAAGCTCATGCATTCTTCATGAAGTATAACAGAAGCTCTCGAGTAAATGCAACTGTCAAAAATGTGGAACCTTCATCGAACTTCGAACATCCTGCCAAATAAGCGCAGCGGGGGCAGCAACACTATTATAATATCCGCTGCCGGGCGTTTTTATTCCTCATCGGCAAAAATAAATTCGAGCGGTATAATGGAGGTCTAATCGCAACCAGAAGGAGTACCGGATAATGAACGAAAATACGGCAACGAATCCAGGGATCAAAATTTACATGGCCGGCTTCGAAGTGTTCCGTACGGACGCGGCGGAGACCGGCATTCGAATGAAGCGGCTGTGCGACGATTACGGCTTCGAGGGAATCTTCCCTCTCGACAAGGATATCAAGCCCCTGCCTTCGAAGCAGGAGACGGCCAAGGCGATCTTCGAGGGCAACGTCAGGCTCGTGAATAAAGCCGATGTCGTCATCGCCAATCTGAATCCGTTCCGGGGCGCGGAGCCCGATTCGGGAACCGTCTTCGAATGCGGTCTGGCCTACGCTCTCGGGAAGAAGCTCTACGGCTTCGTCTCCGACCGCCGGACGATGGCGGAGAGGCTGAGCCCCGATACCGATCCCGCCACCGGCTTGTACAAGGACGGAATGACCGTCGAAGACTTCGGGCATCCCTTAAACCTCATGCTGTCCGTGCCGATGACGATCGTCGAAGGCACGCTGGAGGATGCTCTAAGGCGGCTTAGCCTTGATCTGCAGAGCTCCTCTTGAATTGCTGACGCTTCTTCCACTCGAGCTGCAGGCGTTCCCTTAGAAGGGGAAGATGCCGGTCCAACGCTTCCCGGGTAAGGGAGATAACGGTCCACCCGTTCCCGGAGAGCAGCTCGCGGCGCCTCCTCAGCTCCTCCCGCTTGCGCGCTTCGGCGATCGGAGCAGGAAGAAATTCGAACGCCAGCCGGTTCGGCGCTTGATCGGAATACAGATAGAGGGAAGCGTTCGCGGATAGGGAACGCACGGGACTGTCCGCCTTCAGCTCCTCGAAGCGGTATTCCGTCAACGGTCCCCACAGCTCCTGCAAGAAGCGCTTAAGATCCTCCCCGTAAGTCGCTTTCATGCGCGGACTCAGGCTCCGTTCGATCCAACGGGTTACGTTCTCGTGCACCTGAAGCTCCTCTCTCGCCGCGCAGACTTCCTCCTCCATCTCCGGGGACCAGGAATACCGGTACTGAAGAGCCGATTCCTGGCAATACAGCAGCTCCCCTTCCGGATCGAAGGCGATCTGCGCCCGGGAAAGCCGGTTCTTGTATAGGTATATCCCCTCCTCGTTGTCCATGTACATGAGATACTCCGAGATCCGTTCGGCATCCTTAGGGTAATGTTGCTCCAGGTAGCTCATTAGCGGAGCGAAAGCTTCCCCGAGCCATTCCTCCGTGATCCGATTCGGTATAGCGCTTCTCTTCCTTCCGCGGTCGATAGCGATCCCCCCAAACGCAAAATAAAACACCGTGGCGTGCAGAAATTAACGTCTGCAAGCACGGTGCTTCCGTGTGTCGTCGATAGGTTCAGTTTAGCACAATACGGGCCATCCCGACAATTGTCCCTTAAGCCGAACGCTAAAACGGCTTTACGTCGCATCGACTCGCGACCCGGCGGGCTTCATGGAACAAGGAACCGTAAAAAAGAAAGTCGTGCCCTCTCCGCGATCGGTCTCGAACCACAGCCGTCCCCCATTGATCCGAACGAATTCGCGCGTAAGCGCCAGTCCGAATCTTGCCTCGCCCGCCCGCTCCCCGGAAGTTGCCTTCCGGAAGAAAGCCCCCTCTTCCCGAAGGCATTCCGCCGTTTCCGGATCGATCCCGGCGCCATCGTCGCGAACCGACACGACGACTTCGGAGGAGGCCGCGGTCGCCGACACCTCGACGAACCCGCCCACCGACGCGTATTTGATCGCATTGGCGATCAGGTTGCGCAGAATCAGATCCAGCATCTCCCTGTCCGCATAAACCATGAGTTCCCCATCCACATGCTCCGACAGAACGATCCCCCTCATGGCCGCTTTCGCGCCGACCAGAGCAAGCGAATGCCTCACCGCCTGCCGAAGGCTGCACTCCTGCGGCTGATAGGACACCTGCCCTTTCTGGCTTCGATACCAATCCAGCAGATTGTCGACGAGCGACAGCGTGTTCCTCACCTGCCCGTGCATCTCCTTCATCCATTCGGACAGCTCTCTCTGGGAGAGGTTCGTCTGGTGACGGAGCAGATCGGTCATGCTGACCAGGACGGCGATAGGATCGCGGATATCGTGGGCGACGACCGTGAACAGCTTATCCTTGAACGCGTTCAGCTCCGAGAGCTGCCGCGCATTCTCTCTAAGCCTGGCTTCGTCCTCCATCCTTCCGGTCACGTCGCTGAAAAGCAGTATTTTGCCGATGAGGGCTTCCGTATTGTCGTAAAGAACGTATAATCTGCAATGATAAAACAGAGTGCGGTCATTCGCCATGCGTCGGTAAGTAAAATGATCGTCGCGCGAAGCGGAGAAGATCCGTTCCAATAGGTGCTCGTCGTCTTTGAAAGCCTCTCGCGCCGGCACCGGAGACATCCTCTTCCTCCATTCGGGGAACACCTGAAGTGCCGCCGGGTTAAACTTGACAACCCGGTCCTCCTCGTCCAGAATGACGACGCCGTCTCGGATCGTTTCGAACGCCTTAGCCAAGGCAATCGGGGTGAGCCGAAGCAAATTAAATCGAAAGATCCCCCAGATATACATGATTCCGGAGACGGTGAAGCCGAAGGGCGTCAGATCCAGATTGCTCCCGAACAGATAAACGACATTGCTGAGCGTGGGCACGGCGGCGCCGAACATGAGGATAAGTATCTGCTTGCGCACGACGGGCGCCGAGCGAAAGTACATCGGAATAAACAGCAGAAATCCGCACAGAAGAACGACATAACTATAGAAAATATGCACCCAATACCAAGGACCTTTGATCGTCAAATAAAGGGGACCCAACGAACCCGCATTCGGGACATAATCGGCATAAATAAGATGGTGCCAGTCGTTCGTTAAATGAAGGAAATAGATCGTAAAAGGCACTATGAACAGAAGAACGGCCAGGCGTTTCCGATACTCGGACGCCGTACCGGTGAATTGGACGACCAGGTAGAGCCACAGCGCCGAAACGAAAGGAATTCCTAAATATTCGATTTGCAAGCTCAGCTTGATACCCGGCAAGGTGCAGCTTAGAAGCTCGAAGCCGTAACCCACCGAATAGAACGCCGAACCTAGCATGGTCAAGAACATCGTCCTGGCAATCGGCATCCGACGCTTGCGATAAGTCAACACCAAGATGTACGAGCCATAAATGGCTACGAGAAAAAGCAAGACCGACATCCACCGGTTAAGTTCCAAGAAGCGCCCCCCTATATGTGTCTCTTGCTATTGGCGCATGCGGAAGATCCGTTCACAGGATTCGCTACAATATCATATCACTCCGCTGAAGCGGCACCAAGACAAATCAACAGGAATCAGGCCACATCGACAATAAGCCTGCGTTTAGAGCATGGATGACCTAGAAGGAGGCGTCAACAGCAGAAGCGGCCGGCCTCCGGGACCTAAGGTCCAAGAAGCCGGCCGCTTGATGTTAGTCGCCGATGAGTCCTTTGTTTACCAGAGCGCGGTACAGGATGACCGCCGCTTGGGCTCTGGTGGTTAGGCCATCCGGACCGAAGCGGTTGCCGGGCAATCCTTGAATTAGCTTCAGCTTCTTCGCCGCAGCGGCGTAAGGCCTCGCCCAGGCGGCGATTTGCTCTTGATCCTCGAAGTCCGCTTCTGCCGGGCTATTCTCCGCCTTGAGATCAAGCGCGCGGCCGAGCATGACGGCCATCTCCTCGCGGGTTACCGTATCGTTCGGACGGAACAGACCATCGTTGCCCTGAACGATTCCGAGCTTGGCGGCTTCTTCGACGTACGGAGCGTACCAGGCGTTCGGATCGACGTCCCGGAAGCTTGCGCCGTCTGCGGAGCCGGAAGGCACGTCTCGGTCGGAATCGACCAGGAAGAGCAGCAGCTTCGTCAGCTCGGCCCGGGTGATCGGCCGATCCGGGGCGAAGCGGGCGTCGCTTGCGCCGCTCAGAATATGGCGCGCCGTCAAGATGCGGATCTCTCGGCTCGCCCAGTGCGTCTCCGCATCGGGGAAGAGACGGCCGTAAGAGAGAATCGCATACGTGCCGGGCTCCTCGATCCGAGCCTCGACCCGCTGTTCCTTGGCGTTCCAGACTCCCCCGATATAGATCCATTGTCCAGCGGCGCCCTTCTTGTAGATGCCAAGAGTCTGCTTCTCTGCGAGCGTATCGATGTTCGCCGCCTTCAGCGACAGACCGACCTTCGATCCGAATGCTCCCCCGGAGGACGGGGCTTGGATCAGGCTGAACAGAGAACCGTAATCGGTATAGCCTGCCGGCAACGGTTCGGTTAACGAACTCTTCTCTACCGTGAGAGTCGAGTCCTTCGCGAACGCTCCGGCCGGAACCTGAAGCCGGATCTCATCCTCGAAGCCGGTCCACTTCAGCGCTTCTCCGGTCATCGGGATGCTTATCCTGTCGGAGCCGGACGGCTCCTCGGGGTTCGGATTGCCGGGCCCAGGCTCTCCCGGTCCAGGCTCTCCCGGTCCAGGATTTCCCGGTCCCGGTCCTCCGCTTCCGCCCTTGCCGGTCGTGCCCGTCACGAGCAGACCCTCGGAAGCGTTGAAGCGATTGTCCAACGCCGTGACGCGGAACTCGTACTTGGCGTTCTTCTCCAGGTTGTCGAAGACGAGCGACTGCGTCCCCTTCGGGACGACGCGAGGCGTCGCCTCCGCCGCGGAGCCTTCCTGCTTCCAGTAGACGAGAATCGAATGGAGATCTGCGTCCTCCGGATCCGTCCAGCTCAAGGTAAGGCGAGTCTCCTCAGCCTTGACTTTAAGCGAGGCAACGTCCGCCGGCGGCGTCGCATCGGCGCCTTCGAGTTCATCGCTCACCGTCGTCGCGTTCAGAAGGATGCCTTCCGATTCGACGTCATTCGGATTAACGGTCGCTACTCGGACCTCGTATGCCGTCCCCGGGGTCAGAGCGTCGATGAAGAAATACCCGCGTTCAGGCTCCACCTGAACGCTATTCGCGAACGTTGCTTCTCCGGCTTTTCTCCACTCGACGCTTATTTTGGCTAACTCAAGGGAAGGCGTCTCTTCCCAGATGACTTCAAGGCCCTTCTCCAGCGGTGACAGCTTGGCGTTGCGAACCGCTTCGGTCGGGAGTTCGCTGCCGGAAGGAATCTCGATCTGCGCGAGATAGGTGTCGCCGAGCGGCACGCCGGCGTAGCTGACGACCGTTCCCTCGACCTGAAACGTATAAGTTGCGCCTACCGCTAGCGGCTCGGAAGGCACGAAGCGAAACACCATCGCAAGCTGCTGATCGCCGTAGCCGAGCTCCGCTCCGATCACTTCGATCGTTCCCTCGACCTGTTCTCCGGAAGCATCCGTTACCGAGACCGATTCTCTTCGAATCGCTCTGACCGGCATCGGCTTGGTGAAAATAAATTCAAGCGCTTCTCCGTCCCCGATGCCGCGAATGCCCCGGACTTGCGGCGGCAGCATGGATACGATCGGAACGTTGACATCGAAGTGAGGCGGCAGCACCGTGAGCTCCTCGCTTCGCGCCTGCTGGAACCCTTCCTTGTCGAAGAGCACCTGCCACAAGCCCTCCGGAACGTCCCACGCGTACTGGCCGAACCGGTTGCTGATAAGCGGGTTGGCTTGCCCGTACCATTCGGCATCCCAGACGACCCATTCGTCCGAATCGGGATCCTTGTTCAGCAGCGTTGCCGTGACGCCTTCGACGCGGTTGGAAGGCATGCCCTCGTAGACGTACCCGCTCGGATCCCAGATCCAGACCGGATCCGCGATTTGATTAGGCTCTGCAAGTTCGCGCTCCTCGCAGCGAGGGATAATTCCCTTCTCGGCCATGTCGTCTCTCCACTTCTGGGCATCCTCGAACTCCGTCCGAAGATGCTCGAATTCGCTCTCCCATTGCCGGTTAAAGGCTTCACCTAATGCCGAGTATACCGCTCCGACGAGGATGGCGGAGAAGGGGGGCACCGGCAGGGCGGCGACAGCGGCGATAGCCGCAATCCCGGTGAGCGTATTCTGAATGATCAGATTGCGGGTTGCCTTCTGATGCAAGCGTTCGATCGAGCTTCGATAGATGGCTTTGAGCTCCTCGTCGCATTCCGAATTAATGTGGTCCAGGTATTCCAGCAGCCGATCCGCTTTGTTGGAGTAGCCATATCCGTTCCAAGCGAATTTGCCGAGCGCGTTGAGCGGCTGAACGGCTCCTGCGACGCTTCCGCCGGCCAACGCGCGAGAACCTGCGCTCGGAAGCGAAGCGGTCATCTTGAACTTGGCTGTGATATACAACGAAGAGGCATCGCCGGAGGCGGTCGCACGGATGATCCGTTCCCCTTGCGCTCCGAACGCCGATGCCGGCGCGGTCAGGGCGAATTCCAGAACGTCGTTCTCGCCTTCCGAGAACATCTCCAGCTTGTAAGGGTCGTCTCCAAGGTCGACTCCGGAGACGGCCTTGGCCTTCCATTCCGTCTTCAGATCGATCCGCTCTCCCTCGGAGTCGAAGCGGATATTCGCAGTCGGAGCCGCGACGTACCCTTCCTCGTCCGGCGTATCGGATCCCTCCTCGAAGGTGTAGTCCGCTTCGCGCCATGCGGCAGGCAGCTCGTCGTACAGCTTCTTCCATCCTTCCTTGTCGGGAGGCGCGCTCCATTCGAAGGGCGAAGGCAGCACGTCGTACGTCACATACAGACCTTGGCCGGCGACGGGGGACGAGACGGCGAGGAACGTCTTCGTTGCCTCGTCGTAGCGGGCCTGAAGCGTCCGATCGCCGGACCGTACCCTGACGTTCGTCACGCGCTCGGGATGGGTGAACGTCAGCTTGAACGACATCGAGTAAGAAGGATAGATCACGTAAGGGAATCGCGCGACTCCCTCCTCAGGCCGAATGGTATATGGACGTACGCCATTCTGGTCAATCGTAACCTCGAGCAGAGTGGGAGCCGTCCGATCATAGGTGACCAGAGCCTTGTCCGACCATACGGATTCCGTGGACGCACGGAGCGCCTTGGCTTCAGCCTGGAAGACGAAGGTAGGCTTCCCCTCCCATGGCGGGCCTGCGCTGCTCTCCGGCCATTTCGCCGTATAGAACCAGTAGCCTCCAGGGCTGGCTTGCGTCATTCCGTCCAATTGGCCGTCCCGGTAGATCTGAACGATGTAGTTGGCGGGAGCTCTGCCGCTCAGGACGGCATAGGGTGCGTTAACCGTACGCTGGGCCGCGGAGATCGTCGTGCGCGACGCTTGAAGATAAGCCCTGCCGACGATCTCTTCCAAGAACACCTCGCCCGATCGATAGGAGAGCGATACTTGGGCCTCCGCGTCGTTAGCCAGATCTCCGTCTGCTCGAAGCCGGAAGGAGAGATTGCCCGGGTCTCCGTGCCGAATCGTGCCGACAGGCACTTCGTAGAGAGAATCCGATAGCTTGACGGCGGCAACCGGCGTGCGATTCTTGGCGACGCTATTCTCCAGCAGGCTGTATCCGTCGGGTATAGTGATGCGCCAGGAAGCATCTTCCACAGCGCCTTCTTTAATCGAGAAGGCAGCGTAAGCCGAGACAGTATCGCCCGGGAGAACAGTCTTCTTGTCGAGATAGAAGTCGTTGCCCGGATTGCCGTCGAATTTATTCAACCCGATGTAATGCATCGTCGGAAGCTGCAGGATATCGTTAGCGTTGACGAAGGCTCTCTCCTTCGCTACCTTGGTGCGCACGCTTGGCATGGAGCTGTTGCGGTCATAAGTGCTTGCATAAGAGTGTACCCAGTATCGGCCCGGTTCGCCGACCGAAATGGAGAAGCGTCCCTGCGCATCGACCCGGAACGATCTCAATCGGGACAGCTTGCCGGTCTGGGGATCCTCTTCGTATAGCCAATAGCTGATCGTCTCTACATTAAAGGGGAGACTCGAACGATCGATCCGACCGACGATTCTCGCCGCCTCCTTCAACTGTATGGTGACTTCTCCATATCGGAGGTCATCCAGGGTCGCCACCGAGCAGGCCTTGCCCATGTTGAATTCGTACCCGTCTACGCAGACGTTGTACTGTTCCCCCGGAACTCCGAGCAGTCGAACGACGGAGTTGTGCATGCCGCTTGTTTGGAATCCCTTCTGAAGCTCTGCCTTGATCGGCTTGACGCTCAAACGGTAGTGGATGGCGTCCACGCTGTCGTTCAATGAGGCGCGCGTCCATATGCCGTCCAGCCTCTTCGTGAGCAGCTGGACTTTAATCCCTCCGGGGCCGGCAGTCGAAGAAATAACGATATTTCGTGTCAAGGTGTCGTTGCCCGGAAGGACGATTTCCTCGCTTTTCACGTACGGATATTCGCTTCTTCCGGATTGGACGGTTAATTGATAAGTCCCGGAATACGACTCGAAGGAATATCGTCCTTGCGCGTCGCTAACGGATTGCAACGATGGATAATCGGGATTGGCGAGCTTCAGAACAGCGCCGGCAATAGGCCGTCCGTCCGCGCTCTTGACGGTTCCTACGAGTTTGCCCTTCGCATAGGAGGCTACGGAGATCACCACGCGGTTCTCGCCGGCGTTAAGAACGACCTCCCTCGGCTCCGGTTGAATGAGAGGCTTCGATACGAGAGGCTGAATCGCCCAGCGCTCTCCCTTGAAGTGGCTGCTCGGGAGCTCCGCTTCTCCGGCGCCGTTCGTCAGAAGCGAGTATCGAGCGAATGCGTCCTTGCGCTCGGCCGAGATCTTTGTACCGGCGAGAGCATCGCCGTTCTCGTCCTCCAGCTTGATTCGCACGATGGCGGGTGCCTTCAGCTCGATCTTGTGTTCCGTAATCCTGCCGTTTCGAATCTCGATTCCCGATCCATCGTAGGCAAGGTTGCCTTGGGCGTCCGCGATCCGAAGCCGATAATCGTCGGAATCGCCGAGAGAGAGCGAGTATTCCGCCGCGTTGCTCAAGACGACCTGGCTTCCCTGGCTCTGGCCGCCGCTGGACAGGATCAGCCGGTACCCTGCCCAGAAGCCGGGCTCCAAGGAGGTCAAGTTCAGGTGCAGGGCGCCCGCGACATCGGTCGCATACTGAGTGGAGACTACCTTCCGTTCGGGTTGACCCGAGGGGTACGCCTCGAACGAGACGATCTGCGCCGCGCCTTCCGGCAACTCGAAGGAACCAAGATAGACCCCGTTGCCCGCGGCATCCTCCAGAGTGGCGATGGCGGTTGCATCTCGGAGTTCTTCACCATCCCAGGCGCGGTAAGACAGCTTGCCTTCAAGCGTCTGCTCGGGATCGGCAATGGCCAGAAGGCGGATAGTACTGCCCATCTTCGCTTGGCCGTGAATGGATTGGTCGACGATCCAGCGAGCGGATTGTACTTCTCCTTCCGGAGGCTCCGTCGACCCGTCGCAAGGACCGCCCAGACAGACGACGCGAATGCCGAACTCGGATTGATAGACAATCCGGCTTCCGTCGCCGCTGATGTCCGGTTGTTTGTTAGCGAATCCGGGATTGCCTATCGGCCGGAAAGACTCCTCGGCGATGTCGTAGCGCACGACGCCTTGCTCTCCAAGGAACGGGGCTTCTTTGCCTGGAGCACTGCGAGAGTAAGCGAAAGCGGCGAAGCGTCCATTCGCGGAGATGGCCGCTTCGGACAGCTGAACGTCGGCGGGGACTACGACAGGCTGAAGCTTATTCTTCGAGCGGTCATAGATATAGCTGCGTCCCTTGCCTTCCTGCTCGCCGGCGACGATGAGCGACTGGAGAACGAACATGGAGGCGTCATCGTTCATCTTGAAGCTGGTGAGACGTTCTCCCGACGGCCATTCGGCAATCTCGACTTGCTCGAAATTCTTGGCTTCGAGGTCGAACAGGAAGAGCGCGGAGGCGGGAGTAGACCGATAGGGGTCTTTATCGCCGTTCAAGAAAGCGATGGATGTCCCATCCCCGCTGACGACCGGATTCCAGTTGGAGATAAATTCGGAACTCGGTCGGCCGGGGACATCGAGGCGGGTGTACTCGCGCAGTATTCCGTTGTAGGCGTAAATATGGGATAGCGGCACAGGATCTCCTGATAGACCGGTATAAGCGAGAACATTGTAATCGTCGCTTGTGGAGGGCTCGACTTGATGAACGACCCCTTCGCGGGGAAACACATAGCTCCCTATATAGGGGAGGAATTGGGTAACGGTCATTCTACCGGAGCTGGCTTGCGAATAGGCGATCCCATAGCCGTCTTCCCCGATGGAGGCGGGGATCAGAGGGAGGGACGCGGAACCCCCTAGCTCCTGGAATGGCCCGGCGAGCTCGTACAGGCCTGGCCCGGCGAGAATGTTGCGAATATACATCTTGCGCTTCCAATCCTCGATTCCCCCCATGAGATTGTAGATGGAAGCGAAGGAGACATAGCTGCCGTCGTCGCTGATGGACGGGTACTCGCCCCCCATGGTATTGCCGTCCGAATTGACGGATACGGGAATGTCGTTCTGGCTGTCCGTGCCCGCAAGGATCTTGGCCGAATTCTCGGAGCGGTTGCCCGCTTCGTCGTAGACCCATAGCTCGTACTCGTATAAGCTCGACTCCGCAAGGCCGGAATCGACATAGAAGAGGTCGTCCAGACCATCGGCGAGAAGCAGACCGTCCCGTTCCAGTTGGAAAGTAACCGCCCCCTCCTCCAATGAGTAAGACCAATCCAGCATGATTCGATCGGAGCCGAGAGGCTCCCAGGACAAGCCAACCGGATCGGGAGGGGGCGCGCGGTCCAGCGTTACGGCGATCGGATCGGACGCCGCGCTCGTGCCGCTCTCGTCCACGGCAGTCGCCGTGAAGGTGTACGATCCGTCTTCAGGCATCTCGTACGTGACCTCGAAGGCTCCGCTCTCCGGGTCGGCGACGGCGCTGCCCGCTGGAATCGGTTCTCCTTCGGCGGCCTTCGCCGTGACCTCGACGCTCGATCCGGGAGCAGCGGTCCCTCGAATGGCGAGAACGGGGTCGTTCACGACGCTCTTCGCCAGCGGCTCCAAGACGGGAGCGGCAGGGGCGGCGTCGGCGCCAACTGCGAAAGGGTTGGCTTCAGGTGCTGCGTCCGGCTCGGGAGTGGGGAGTCCTTCTTCCAGTTCGCCGAGATATTCGGTCACCGTCTGCGGCTCCAGCTCGTCGGATGCCGACGAAGGGAGGCTCAGAGCGGACAAGTCCGGCGTCTGAGCCTGCAAAGGGGTCGAAGCTCCCGCTAACGCGGGAAGTAAGCTGGCCAGAATACAGGCGACGAGCAGCATCGCCGTGTATTTGCGCCATTTTCGAAGAGACATGACATTCTACCTCCACCAAGGTGCGGCCATAACGAACAATGGCATCGCTCGTATAGGATGATTGCGGGTCAAGGCATGCCGATCATCGGCTCGCCCAGGATCGAGCGATCGCCTTCAACCGAGATTTGAAGAGTCTTCACGGTCGTCAGATTATCGAGCTGGATATCGATGATTTCTCCCTTCTTGGCTGTGAAGGACTTAAGCGGAATGTCATTCTCGTCGAGAATCGTTACCGTTCCTGTACCGCCCTCTCCCAGATGCTCCGGAAGCTCGGAGTCTATGTAGGCCCGCGCCTTGAAGCTGTGATACTTGTAATCCAGGGCGACTCGAATGTCGACGCTGTAGTTCCCCTTGCCCGTCACATAGCCGAAGTCGAACGTCTCTCCCCCGGCTGTCGTCAGCTCTCCGGAATGGAGCTCCTTGGTACGGTAGCGGTGATCATTGTAAGAGAAGTCCTGGTTCACCCTCGTATAAGTAAGCTCTCCCGGATCGATCTCTCCTTCGACGGCTCCCAGGTAGGCGGTCTGCGTCTTGCCGTCCCACTGCACCTTCAGGCCGGTCGCTTCCGCAATCGCTCTCAGCGGCAGATAGGTCCGTCCCCTATACGTAATGGGCACGATCGCGCTTCCGTCTTCCTCCTTGGCGACGAATTTCTTCCCATGGAGCATAATTGTCATGCTATCGTTCAGAAAAGCCTCGATGCCGACCAGCTTGCCCGCACCCGCGGCGTTGCCGAGCGAGAAGCAGGCTATCGCGATCAGCGTGAGTAGAAGGATGCCTCCCCTAAGCCGAATCTTGCGCAACAGCTTCTTCATGATTGATCAAACTCCCTTCCGTGCGTATCGACGCCTTATTCGGCCGACGCTTTGTCGTAGACGAGGGAACCGACGACATAACCGGCCCGCGCTTGATCCTCGCCCAGGTTAAACACGAAGATCTCTTGGCCGCGCTTGCCGGAATACATGTAGGTCGTCTCGTCCTGCAGCTTCATCGTCTCGACATAGCCTGCGGAATCCGCGAATTCCTGGTACAGCTTGATCAGCTCGTCGTAGTCCGCCTTTATCTCCACCGCGAGCGTAATGCTCGTTGTCTCGGCGGATTGGGTAGTGGCGAGAATCTTCATCCCCTCCGGTCTCGGGATGTCCTCAGGCCAATCCTTGGGCCAATCGTCCGATCCCGACAGGATGGTCTTGCCGCCGTCCGCTTGAGCGATCTCGACGGAGCCCTCATTCTCGGCGTTGTCGCCGCCCGAGCACCCCGCCAGCACAATCGCGGCTGCCATCAGGAGTCCCGACAGCCATGCGATGTTCCTTGTTCCTAATCTCATTCCGTTATCCCCGTTTCTGTTTGAATTGCCGTCCCGTCCATCCTGCTAACCGACTATTCCATCCGCCGCCCTCCTTTGACCCGATGCTTAGGCTATCGCCTCAATTAGGGTAGGTTCAACCGATTCCCGCCCGCAAGAGTGCGGTTCCCGGCTGTCCCGGGAAGTTGCTCGGGAAATCGTTCTCGGCTTCTATCCAGCACGGTATGAAGTTGGTACAATGATCACACTAGCGCTGAAAAAAATAGGGTGGTGCGATTCGCAATGCCAAGGATGGAGAGCGACTTGAACTTAGGCGGCGACACGCGAAGACGAACCTTCCGGCAGCTCTTCCGAGTGCTTCAGCAGCCGATTGCGCTGCTAATCCTGCTTCAGCTTCTGCTCGGCTTCCTGGCTCTGCTGCCCGGCTACTATGACAAGCTGACGTCAAGCTGCGTCGAGCTGGAGTGCGGAGGCTTCTTGCAGCCTATCCCGTCTCTGGAGCCTCTGTCGACTTCCGGCGGGTTGAGCCCGAGCGGCTATGCGCTTATCCTGCTCACGATCCATGCCGCCTTCGCGCTCATCTCCCTCAGTTGCGCTTTCGTCGTAGCGTTTCATGGCCGGCAGGAGCCGCTCACCTGGCTATCCGCTCTTCTACTGGGCTCGTTCGGGACCTCGTTCCCCCCACTGCTAGGAATAAGCGCCGAAGGGCAGGCGGGCTGGGAGCTTGCGGCGAGAGCCGTCGCGTTCATGGGTTGGATCGCTTTCTTCCCGGTTGCATGGCTGCTCGTTATTCCCATACGCAAGAGGCGCTCCGCGGAGAATCGACAGCAGGCGAAGTGGGGCGCGTATGGCTTGACGGTCGGATTCGTCTCCTATGGAGCTTTTCGGTTGACCGCCGATGGGGAGTTGCTCCGCTCGCCGATTCTCTATCTCTGGGCGAACGGGCTCATGCACCTGTTCGTTCTTGTCGCTCCGCTGTCGCTGACGTTGGCGGTACTCGGCAGGAAGCTGTGGTCCATCGACCTGGTCGTGAGCAGAACGATCGTGGCGACAGGGGTAGCGGCTTGCGCCATCGCGCTGCACGGCGCGGTCTTCCTCGCGGCGGATAAGGCGTTGCCCGGAGAGCGTGGGTGGCTCGTCTCTTTTCTGGCGGCGGCAGCCGTGGCGGTCGCTTATGCACCGCTCCGAACCGGCCTGCGGCGCGTCGTCTATCGCTGGTTTAAGGGCAAGCAGGAAGACCCGTACCGGATGCTCGCGGAGCTTCGCGCTCTACTGATGAAGCCGCTGCCTCCGGAGTCGATGCTGGATGCGCTGCTCCTCTTCATCCGCGAATCGCTTCGTCTCCCCTTCGCTGAGATCTCGGTCGAGGTCAACGGCCACGACCGGATCGTCGCGGCGGATCCCGAAGCGCGGACGGAGGGCGAATGCCGGTCGTATCCAATCGTCCATCGCGGGAAGGAAGTCGGCACGCTGAGAATCGTGTCCCGGCCCGGGGACCATCTGTCCGCCGGGGATGCGCGTCTGTTGGACGTTCTGCTCGGACATGCCGGCCCCATCGTCGACAACTACCTAATGAACCAGGGGCTTCAGCTTCTGGCGGACGACCTGCAGACTTCCAGGGAGAGAATCGTATTCGCCCGGGAGGAGGAGCGCCGCACCTTGCGCAAGAACCTGCACGACGAGCTGGCTCCGCGGCTGGCGGCTCTCGGACTGAACGCCTCCGCCGCGGAGCTCTACGTGAACAAGGAACCGGAGATCGCCAAGGCGCTGCTCACCGAGCTCCGGCAGGTCATTCGATCGACTGTCGAGGATATTCGGACTCTCGTCCACGATATGCGGCCGGCCAGCCTTGACGAATGGGGTCTCGTCGGAGCGATTCGGCAGCGCATCCGCGAGCTGGCCGGGCCGTCGGAATACCGCGATAGTCCGGGGATGAGCGGGAAGGATCTGTCGATCAAGCTGCACGCTCCGCAGCAGATGCCGAGACTTCCGGCCGCCGTAGAGGTTGCCGTCTATTGGATCGCGACGGAGGCGCTCTCCAATGCGGTTCGGCATGCGCAAGCGACGGAATGCACGGTGCGCATCGCGATGAATACGCCCCGGCAGCTCACGCTGGAGGTCGTCGACAATGGAATCGGACTAGGGGAGCGCACGGGGAGCGCCTCCAAGGGCGGAATCGGAATCGAATCGATGAAGGAACGGGCTGTCGAGCTGGGAGGGAAGTGCATGATCGAGAGCTTGATTCAAGGAGGAACCCGGATCTCGGCGAGCATTCCGGTCATATCCGAGAGGAGGACAACGCCATGAGAATCGTCATCGTGGACGATCATCCGCTATACCGCAGCGGAGTGCGGAACCTGGTCCAGACGACGGACGACCTGGAGATTGTCGGCGAAGCGGGGACGGGAGAAGAAGCGATCTGGCTCGCGGTGAACTTGGATCCGGAGCTGATTCTGATGGATATTCGCCTGCCCGACATGGACGGTATCGAAGCGACGCGCCGCATCCGGGAGCTTAGGCCGTCCATCCATATTCTGATTCTGTCGATGCACAAGGATGAGAAGACGATATTTCCCGCGATCAAGGCGGGGGCGAGAGGCTACCTTCAGAAGGAGGCTGACGGCCTGGAGCTTCTCCAGGCGATGAGGATGGTCGGAGGAGGTAGCGCGGTGTTCAGTCCCGATATCGCTTCTCGAATGGTGACTTACTTCGACGGCCGCCCCTCGAACGTTCATCCGATTCTCGTTCAGCTCACCGGCCGCGAACAAGAGGTGCTGCAATGGGTGACGAAGGGCTACAGTAATCTGCAGATCGCCCAGCGCCTGCAGATTAGCGTCAAGACGGTGGCCAACAACGTGACCAATATCCTGAACAAGCTTCATGTCGCAGACCGGAACGAAGCTCGGGAGTTGGTGAAATCGTTCGAGGATTCGGAGCTATAGCTCTTTGAACAGGTTCTTTTCTGGACATAAGGCGATCAATGCGATGTTTGACTTCAGGCAAAAACGCCTTTGCATCCTCTGGGCGCTGAAGAAACTCTGCGAAGACGATATAGGCAAGGATAAGGGTGAAGCTTATCAATTCTGCATCGTTAAAGGAAAGGGGAGCCCGCAAACGGGCTCCCCTTCCTGCTTCTTACTCTGCTATCCTAGCACGTAGTTTACCGTAAGCTCGCCCGGTGTGGCGTTCCGAACGAAGGTGAATAGCTGGCTGCCGATCTTCAAGGCAGAGTTGCGGCCGCTGGACTTTACTTGTGCGACAAGCTCAAGGAAGGCATTCAGGTCAAGCGAAGCCCCAGCGAACTCGAGCAGCGCATGCGCCGAAGAGAGCACCGCGTCATCTGAAACGTCGAGAATTCGGACGTACCCGCTTCGGCTAGCGTTCTGCGTCAGGATCGCCCCGCTTCCGCCGCGATCCGCCTGCGGGTGAAGGAACGCGAGCCCCTGGGCGGTCTCAACAACCTGAAGGCCCAGCGCTTCCGCCCGCTCCTGCAGTCGCTGCGTCCTTTCTTGAAGGTTGTCCTCTGCCGCGTTCGGATCCTCCGGCCTCTCGGGGCCTGGAGGTGACGTCGGTTCAGGTCCGGAAGGAGAAGACGGAATTCCCGAGCCGGCTCCTTCCTCAGCCTCCTCGCCAGACGGAGATTCCCCCGTCGACTCTCCATCCGTCTCCTTCACGCTCTCCCAATAACGATAGACCCGCTGAATGAGCACGATCGCTTCCGCCCGGCTTAACGAAGCCGAGGCTTCGAAGCCTTGCACGGTCGCCGACGTTCTGCCGTTCGACAGCTTCGTCTCCAGCACGAAGCGGATTGCCGATGCTTCGTCTGACGGCTGTCCAATCGCGGCGGCGATCAATCTAGCCGCCAGCGCCCGACGAATCGGCTGGGTCCGGTCTGCTGGAGACGCCGGCAAGCCCAGCTCGGCTACCCTCTCGTAATAAGGAATCGTCCAATTCTCGCCGGACGCCGCCTCTCGAACGGAGCCCACATCGACGCTGCGCAGAAGAAGTGCGACGAACTCCGCTTCCGCGATCTTGGCGTTCGGACGGAATGTTCCATCCGGAAACCCGTTAAGGATTCGCTTCTCGCCGGCCCATATCACGCTAGCCTCGTACCAGGCGCCGACCTTCACATCCGTGTAAGCCGTGGCCGCGGTCGAGCCCGCTTCTGCTATAGAACCGTTCGGCATCGCCGCTCCCACGGCAAGACATGCGGCAAGCAGCAAGCTCGCCGCCTTGCCTCTATTCCCGATCTTCAACTCCATCTGCATATGTCCGGCTCCTTCTATGACTTAAACACGATTAGTGTAGCCGAACGGGCTGGCGTCTCAACGGCGAACGAATTCATGTCGCTAACGTCTACAGACCCTTCCCGCTTCAGGCGGTCGTCCGCATCGAAGCGGTACACTTCTCCCTGCGTCGCTCCCCGTCCGGCGATAGACACCGAAACCTCCTTCGGGGCCGTGTCTTTGTTGAACAAGAGAACATACAGTTCGCCGTCCGCTCCCGAGATTGCGTAAGAGCCGACCATATCCGCATTCGAGCTTGTCGCACGAACGCTGTCCCCGTTAATCCGGCTGCCCTTCCCGTCATAATTAAGATAGAGCTTGAACGCATCCTCGATCGGAGTGTTCTCCAGCGGCTGTCCCCAACGTGTCGCCAGATCGACCCCTTCCCGGCCGAAGATCGCGAGCGCCTCGGCTTGCGCGAGACCGCTGCTGATCCCCCTGCCGTTACCGAAGTTGTACTCCGTAATCGCCAGCTTCGTTCCTGGCGCATTGCGTTCAATGATGTCCTTCATTCGCGGAATCAGATTAACCGGCTCTCCGATCCAGGAGGAGGCATCCTTGAACGTCGGATCGTAGAGCGCCTTAAGCGACTTCAACCTGCGGGCGGCCGTTCCCTTCGACTCGTCCTCGGAGATCGCGACGCCCGACTCGGTAGGATAATAATGAATATCCAGGTAGTCGATCAGCCGGACCGAGGTTTCGTTCCGATACGCTTCAGCTTGCGACAGGTACCATTCGAGGAACGGCTTGCCCCCGTGAGCCGCGCTGTCCGCGCCGGCCGAGCAGCCGTCCGCGGCCGAATAGAAGTAATCGCACCAGCCCCAGGAGACCGGTCCGAAGATCTGCCCCTTCGGGTCTGCTTCCTTTATGGCTTCGCCATAAGCCTTGGAGTAGTCCCAGATCTCGTCGTAAGTCGTCATCTGCGGATGAACGTCGCGGTGCGTATACGGCCACAGCGAGGGTTCGTTATCCAGCGCGTAATAATGAACCTGATCGGGAACCCGATCTTGGATATGCTCGATCCACTCGGCGACGAACTCCGGACCGACCTCGACGGACGTATCGCGCGGATCGTTCCCCGTGATCAGGCTGCCGTCGGGACGGATGCCGTTGCCGGCGTCCGGATTGCACCACCAGCCTCCGTACGAGCATTCCGTCAGCTGCTGAGGGCCGTACTTGGCGACGGAGAAGCCGGTCGTCACCTCGCGCGATTTCGGCGTCCACCCGATCGTCGGAACCTGCAGCAGCACCTTGCCGCCGTTGCCCAGCGTCTCGTCGATGAATCGGTCGCTCCGCGAGCCGTCCGGCAGCGTTTCGCCTTCGGAATTGTCCTTCGGAAGATTCATATAGAACCAGTCGGAAGCGTGATTCTGCACGTTCAGCTTCCAGTTATAACGGGTGACCGAATTGCCTCCCCAACGGACAACGGGGTATTCCGTCATTCCGGACACATTCTCCGGCGCAATCTCCTCGAAGTTCACCCCGTAGATGTCGGGGCTGATCGCTATCCGGTCCGCTTCGGTATCGATCGCCACGGAGACGCTCGTCACCTGCGGCTTCGGGTTCTCGATTCTGTCCTTGAAGCGCAGCACGCTGATGTCGTCGATATAGACTGGCTCCTGCTCCTTCTCGTCCCAGGCCTGGAACACGATCGCATTGAAGAATCCCTCTTCGATACCCAGATCGTCGAGCCGCACAGTTACCTTCTGCCACCGGTCGGCCTGGACTCCGCCGGGAAGAAGCTCATCCACAACGATGGAGCCGAGAATCGAATTCCCGTCCTGCACGACGAATCGAAGGCTCTGCTTGCCTTGGCCCGAGCCTAGGATCCAGAACTCGAAGCCGTAATAATCCTCCACCGGGTAGCTGTCGTCCCGGTTCAGGTAGACGCCTTGCCACCATCTCGGCACGAATTCGATCGCATTCTCGCCGGAGTGGACGGCTGCTTCGGAATGCAGATCCCGTTCCCCCCAGCTCCAGTCGTCATACTCCTCCTGCAGGACATCGTCATAAACCTTCTCCGCAACGACCTCGATAACTTGAACGTTAACCTCAGCGACCATCCCTTCATATTCGGCCGTAACTCGGGCGCTCCCTCTGGCAAGCGCCTCGATCGTTCCCGCATTCGTCGTTGCAATCTCGGGAGCGGTCGAGCTCCAGGAGACATCGTCCTCAAGGGCGTCGCCCGCCAGCACTTCTTCGTACCCATTGTCGTAATGGGCCGTCAGCATCGGCGCCTCTGCGTTGCCCGCATACATGAGCATACTCTCCTGCGCGAACGTAAGGCCTGTCAGCTTCGGCTGCTCGTAAGTCAACTTAATTAAGCTGATATCGTCAAGGAAGAGAGTCCCTCCCGAAGCGCCCGCCGCTTCTCCCTCCGGCGCTTTCCGGAATCGGAATTCCAAGCCGTCCAATAGGTCGTTAGGCAGACTCAGCTCCCCAAGCGGAATCGTCACTTGCTCCCATTCCCCTGCCTTGATCTCTCCTTCTCCGAGGTAATCTTCGAGCTCTATCGCCTGGATCTCTTCGCCGCCCAGCTTAAGCGACAGGTCGATTGCCTGCCCGCCGCTCTCGCCGCCATGAATCCAGAAGCTAAGCGAAGGGTATTCCGCAACGTCCAGCACCCGGTCCTTATAGATATAGAGCCCGGTGCCTTCGGCCGGGTCCAGCTTAATCGCATACGTTCCGCTGTGAACGCTGACCTGCTCCTTCCATAAAGCTTCGTTCTCAGCCGGGCTCGGGAAGCCGATGAACGTGCCGTTCAGCTCATCGTCGTAGACGACAATCCGCTCCTGCACCGGCCGCGGCGGCTTGTTCGGCACCGGCTCGGACTCCTGCACGAGCCGTACGTCGTCTAGATAGACGTCGCCTTGATCGGAATGCGAGCTATCCTGCAGTACGATTCCGTCGAACAGTCCGCTTGGCATTCTCAGAGGAAGCAGGTTGATTCTAACCTTTTGCCACACGCCGTCGAGCAGCGCCCCATCCGCCAAATAATCGTTCAAATCGATCTTCGCGACCGTCTTCCCGCCTAATTGGAACAGAAGATTCAGTTGCTGCCCTCCCTCTTGTCCCCCGTGCATCCACATCTCAAGCGTGTTGTATTCGCGAGTCAAAAGATACTGCTGACTGTACAAATATAAAGCGCCGCCCCGACTCGGGTTCAACCGAATGGAATGCACTCCCGAGCGGACAATCTCTCCTTCCGTCAACGAATGTTCCGCCCAGCTGTGATCGACGATTTGCTCTCCCAGAGCATCGTCATACAGAACGATGCTGTCGAGCTCGGCAGCTCTGACGTTCGACCGCGGAAGCGAAGGGACGATCAACGTGACTATCAACATCAATAACAACCAATGGATCCAGCGATTCTTCCTCATAAGCTCCTCCGACTATTCCCCTTATCCTCATCTATTCATTCGATCCCATTCATTAACTTCTCGGGTCAGGTCATCGCCGCCATAGGCGCGCCAATCGCGAACGAAGTCTCGGAACGTATCGGGCGATGCCTGACCGTATACGATTTTCAAGAACGCTTCTCTCTCCAACTGCTGCAGAGCTGGCCACTTCGCTTGCATCGCAGCGCTGCGCGGACCCATGAACGCATCCTTCTGAGCGTAGCGCAGCTGGATATCCTCGACGATCTTCCCCTCCAGAAACAGTCTGGAGCTCGTAGCCGCCAGCCTTTTCTCATATGAGGTCTCGACCTGCCCCCGGTATACTCTCGCTTCAAGGCTTTCTTCCTTAACCCCCGGCGGGAGGCCCGGGGCAACGAGGAAGTGCTGCGAGATCGTGCTCGTGTAATCCGGAAGATTGTAAGTGACTTCTTCATCTTCGATGAGATAGTCATAGCCTTCAGCGTACCCGATCGCGAAGTCCGATTTCGGGTCCTCGATAAGAGAGCCGTATACAGCGTCGAGGTATTCGAAAATTCGATCCATGTGCTCGAAGCCGGCGCGGAACACATAGCTGCCGTAGGAGATCTTCGATCCTCTCCGGCCGATTGTGCCATCCTCTCCCGCCGGGAACGGAATCGGCTTGAACTGTGGCTTGGCCTCCCCTTCGGGCAGCTCCGACGGCTCCGATAGCGGCCATCCGCCCATCCAGCCGGGACCGGAGATCATACCGGCCTTCCCGGACATGAAGAGCTCTACCGCTTCGTGAACGTCATGCGTGCCGAAATCGGGGGACAGATAGCCAGCCTTGTACCATTCGCTCAGGACGGTCAGGCTCCGTTCGATCTCGGGCTGGATGGAACCGTAGGCAATGCTGCCGTCTTCCATCCGATTCCATTGATAGGGCTGGTCGCCGTTCGCCCCGAACAGGAAGCTTGCGTCTCCCATCCAGTCGTTGAGCGAGTTCTGGCCCGCCAGCGCGAGACCGACCGTGTCCTTCTTGCCGTTCCGATCGGGATCCGAGTTCGCGAAGCCGTCCAAAACCTCTTCGAACTGCCGAAGCGTCTTCGGTTCCGGAAGCCCTAGCGTATCCAGCCAATCTTTGCGGATCCACAGGATCGGATCTCCCATCTTGCCGTCTGTCAGCGTCGGCAGTCCCCATAGCTTCCCGTCCAGCTTGACCGTTCGCCAGACGTCCGGATCATTCCGATACGCTTCCTTTAACCGGGGAGACGCATACTTCTCGAACGCTTCGCCGACATCGAGGAACCGTCCGGATGCGGCCACGTCCTTCAGCAGAATGGGGAGGATGGAGTCGTTCAGATAGAGAACGTCGGGCAGCTCCTCTTCTCCCGCGAGTGCGAGCCTTATTCTCTGCTCCAGGGCGGCCTCGTCCGCAACGATCCACTTGTTCCTCTGTACGACTCCGAATCGTTTCTCCGCCCAACGGCTGATCGGATTGTCGTCCATCGTATCCCCGTTTCTCAACTTGCTGGGATCGATGTCGTTCAGAACCCTCGATGTCGTAATCTCTACCGTCTCGAAGGAAGGAGCCGCTTCCGGTTCGACGTCGCTTTGAACAGTCGGCATCGTCCGGGAAGGGAGATCGTTCGGCTCCTGGCAACCAGTCAAGCCAAGAACGAGGGCGAACCCTATGCCGGCAGGCGTCCTCATGGCCTTTCGCAAAGTACGGTTCATCTTGTATTCCCCATTTCTTTAACGTAATGGAGTCATCGTTCACACCTCCCGTTCTCCGTTAAATAGCTCGTCTCTATATTAGTCGGAGATTGGGATCGGAATAGGAATGACGGAATGTTAATAAACATGTCGCCCTGTTAAGCAATTGAAATGAGCAGAGTCATTCTCGTTGCGAAGAGGCGGATTCGCCAAGGAATCCGCCTCGTTATCCGTCCTTGAACTGCTTAGGGGTTACGCCGACAGCCTTGCGGAATTCGGAGATAAAATGCTGGGTGCTGCGGTAACCCACCGCCTGACACACCTCGAAGATTTTGAGCGGAGAGCTTCGAAGCAGTTCCTTGGCCCGCTCCATCCTCGCTGAGAGAATGTATTCGCTTAGATTCATGCCGGTCGCCTCTTTATAGAGCTTGGACAGGTAGACCGGGTGCAGATAGACGAACCTGGCGATGGCGGCTAAGGTGACGTCACGTCCCATATTCTCCTGAATGTAACGGTGAACCGCATCGAGCAGCTTGGAATGGTTAATTCTTCGCTCCGGTTCGAGATGGGCAGATTCCTCCGCTCGGTTCTCATCCGGCAAGCCCATCTCCGGGCCGGCGAGGGGAAGCTTATCGAAGGTCAGAGATCGCACCGTCTCGATCAGTTCCTCATGGACGACCGGCTTCATCAGATAGCGAAACGCTTGCAGCTCGATCGCTTTTCTCGCGTAATCGAAATCCGCATAGCCGGTCAACAGAATGCAACCGATCTCCGGCTGAAGCCTTCGGGCCCGTTCAATCAATTCAAGGCCGTTGAGCCCGGGCATTCGGATATCGGTTACCAGCACTTGCACCGGTGTACGCCTGATCGTCTCCATCGCTTCGAGACCGGAATAAGCAGTATGGACTTGCGTGAAGCCCATCTCTCTCCACGGTACCGTCGTCGCCAGGTTCTCTACAAGATGAGGATGATCGTCCACGATGAGAGCCTTCATCTAATCCCTCTCCTCTCCGCGTTCCGCGAATTCGTCGCCCTTGTCATTCCGGCTCCGCTCCGCGGGCCATTGCAGAAGAACCATGACCCCTCCGAGCTCGGAACGCGTCACGACGAGGCCCGCATCCGATCCAAAGCGAAGCCGCATCCGATGATGGACGTTCCATAAGCCGAATGACCGATCCGGCGCCTCCGGCTGCAGGAGAGCTTCGTTCACTCTCCGCATGGCCTCCTCGGCCATTCCTTCCCCGTCCTCCTCGACCGTGACGCGCACGATCTCTTCCTCCGCCCATGCCCGAATGACGAGCCGTCCGTTCCCGAGCTTCGGCTCCAATCCGTGCACGATGGCGTTCTCCACGATCGGCTGGAGCAGCAGCTTGGGGATGACCATCGCCTCCAGCTCCTCCGGAATGTCGATCTCGAAGGCGATTTTATTCAATTGCATGTCCATAATCTCGATATAGGAAATAACGAAGGCGATCTCTTCGCCGATCGTCGTGTCGATCTTGTCTGTCCGGGTCGTGTACCGATAATAGTTCGCCATGTTGTACGACATGGAGATGACAGGCTCGATCCTGTTCATCTGGGCCATGCTGATGATGTAGGCGAGAGAGTTGTATAGAAGATGAGGATTGATCTGAGCCTGAAGCTGCTTCATGACCGCTTCCTTGGCGCGCAGCTCCTCGTGAAATACTTTGTCGATCAGATGCTGCATTCGTTTCGCCATTCGGTTGAAGCCGCGGAACAGAGAATCGAAGTCCTTGTTCTTCGCATAAGCGATTCGGGCGGACAGCTCGCCTTGCTCCAATCGTTCGACCCCGCTGCCGAGCATTCGGATCGGCACCTGAACCTGGAAGTAGATCAAGTAAGCCGCCGCCGCTCCCATCAGAATCAGCAGATCGGCCGTGAGGAAGAATAGGGTGCGGCTCTCGTTCACCGGCTTCAGAATGCTCTCGAGAGGGACATAATCGACGAGTGTCCAGCCCAGCTTGTCCGACGTCAGAGCGTAAACCAGATAGCGATTGCCGTCCAGCCGCACTTCCCGGTAACCGGTCTCAGGATCGATCCGGCCTAGCGAATCCGAATCGATCAGTTGCCCGATGAGAGAGACGTCCGCGCTGTCGTTCGCAACATATTCGTGATCCTCCGCCCGGTAGAGAAACGGATCGTTGTTGCCCTTCGTCTTGAAAGTATCGAGAAGAGAAGCGATGTTATCCGCCATCAGGTTGATCTCGACGACGATCGAGGCGCGGGTGAGGTCCGAGGAAGCCGAGGCCGGCTCGACGAAGAAACGGGTGAACGCTTGGTTCGTCAAGCCGCTTACATTGACGGGTCGATAGTCCCAGACAGCGGAATAATCGCGGAGCAGCGCTTCGGCGTCGTATTCAAGGGAAGAATAGGAGGAAATTGCATGGCCCGATTGAGGAAAGTATACGTTGATCCGGTTCATCCACGCCGTCGACATACTGAAGAGGCGCAGCTTGCTCTCAAGCGCGCCTAGCAGCAACGCATAATCGTAGCCGTTGCTTGGAAGGATATTGCCGGCTAATCGGGAGAAATCGGGGTCTTGGGCAATTAAGTTGGAGTACTGGGATACCTGCTCCATCGTCCCTTCGATCTGATGAAGGAAGATTCCCAGTCTCTGCTGATTCGCGATCGTGATCTGCTCCTCGACGATCTTCGTGCTCTGCCGATGAGAATAGGCGTATAGGGCAATGACAGGGAGCATTAGCGCCGCGATCAGAAGGATAACCTTCGTGATAAGCTTCATGGTTCCTCCGTGCGAGGTGCGAATTTAGTACCATTCGCCACAAACGCTCAAAACCCTTCTTACATAAGTTCATTTGATGAAAAAAATAGACGGACCGAGCAGGATCCGCCTTCTATCCGTTCGGCCCGTCTGTTCCGTTATTCCTTCGGCCGGAGCAAGAGCAATCGCTCTTTCATGACAACCCGTTCTTCCGGCGTCAGCTTCGGACAGACGTAGCACTTCTCTCCGTCTACTCGGCAATCGTAATGGCAACAAGACGACCTCATCACCCAGCGTTCTTCCGGCTTGCAGGGGTTCTCAACGTACCGGAGCTTCGGGGTGAACGGGTTCCGGCGCGTATGGAATACCTCCGGAGCGACCGATTCCGAGAGCAGCTTGATAGGGTAGCGAACGTTCCTTATGAGGGCTTCCGGGTAGCCGCCGTTCTCGGCCAGATCGAGAAGCATTCCGATCAAGCCGCCGAATTGCTGCCAGACGAGCTCCGGCTTCTGCCCTTCCGCATCGACGATCGTCTCGACGACCGGCGTTACCGCTTCGGACAGGAAGCCCATCCAATCGTCCAGCAGGAACGGCTCCGCATTCTCGGCCGGCAGCTCCTTCGTGACAATCTCCTTGATCTAATAGCCGCCCAGATGAGGATGTCCGTGCCCTTCCTCGTAATCCACCTGAAGGCTAAGATATCGGAGCGACAGATAGAGCACCTTCCCGTACGTCGCGAACGAACAGCAGCTTCGTAAGGCACAAGTGACAGAGCGAGGTTCCGAGGAAGGAGACCGGCAGCCTCATGTCTCTCGCTTGGACCAGCTGGCCCGCGTCGTGCATAATCTTCGCAACCTGCCGTTTATCCAGCAGCACCGTTGCCGGGTGCTCTTCAATGACGTGCTCCGAGGGCTCCGGAGAGATATGCAGATACAGCTTGCTCAACGTAAAATCGTAACCGCCGCTCATGAGATCGCTCCGTTCGCAAGATTGGCAATAATTCCGGTGATAGCACAAGGACGGCTATACGTCAGCCGATTCTCTGTTCTTCTATTGATACTCCGGATGAGGAACGAAGCGGGCATTTGCAAGCTGGAAGCTGCCTTGCTTATAAATGACGTCGGCGCACACGAGTCCTATGTAAATAGGAAATGCCACTTTATCGCTCACGAAGCCGATGCCGAATTCGGCCTGCAGCGAGTTATGCTCCGCCTCGAAGCGAACGAGGCTTCCCGCCGCAAGCAACGGACGGATCGCGCCGATGTCGGCCGAATCGTACTCCTTCAACCGAACGGTGCATGTCGCATCCCCCAGCTTGACCTCGCCAACGAGTTCTCCCTCTTGCCTTAATGTTCGGAAGCTAAGCCCTTCATGCAGTTGGGCCAAATAATCGTCCTCCCGGAAAACCCGGTCTTAGCGATTACGATGCGGTTCCATGCTCTCATGGCATTGTTCCCCTTTGTCACTACATAAATAAAATCCGTATTGCAGAACCTTACGTTGAACCAACAACGAGATCGAGTCGAGGAGGAATTCCCATCAAACCTTATCTCGGATTAGCGTCCTTGCTGCTCCTGATCTCCGGCTGCGCGAGCAATCCGAACCTGACGGCCAATCAGTTGACCTCGAACCAGACGAGACTGGCCCCGGTCGCCCGCCATTCCATGCCTGCCGCCCTTCCTAAGCAAGCTTCGTCGGTCTCCGCGAACGCGGGGACAGACGGTTCGTCCTTACGCGCTCAACAGACGGCAGAAAGCCTGCCCGACCGGAATACAAGCTGGCTGGGCCGTTTCATTCGTGATCACGTTCCCTACCGCGCGGAATCGGCTACTCCATCGCCGGCGCCGCGAGTGTTGTCCGACTCCTCGGACAAGCAGCGGCAAGTGCTGGACCTGGTCAACCGGGAGAGAGCGAATGCGGGAGCTCCTCCGCTCAGGGTGAACGCCAGGCTGACCGAGATGGCTCTAACCAAAGCCCAGGAGATGGATTCCCGCAACTACTTCTCCCATAATTCCCCGTCTTACGGATCTCCGTTCGAGATGATGAAGCTGTTCGGCATCTCCTTCCGTTCCGCCGGGGAGAACATCGCACAAGGACAATCTGGTCCGTCCGAAGTCATGGAACAATGGATGAGCAACCCCTCGCACCGAGCCAACATTCTAAATAGCCGATTCACCGAGATCGGGATCGCTTACTATAACCAGATATGGGTCCAGGAATTTGTCGGATAATCCTTATTGGCGGAGAATATCCAGACAATATGTCGAATGCTTCTTCTGTTGTATTCGATTCCATATTTCCCATAATATCCCTATAAAAAGAAACTCCGCTTATAGTCCCAGACCGGACGAAAGCGGAGTTCTTTGCGACTGTGTACGAACGATACGGAAAAGCGGTCTGCCTGAGGCTACCTGCCTACGAACTCCTGCACCCACTCTCCGGTACTCGCATATCCGACGCCGATATGCGTAAAACCTCCGTTTAGGATGTTCGCCCTGTGGCCGGGACTGTTCATCCATTGGCTCATGACCTGCTCAGGGCTCGTTTGCCCCTTGGCGATATTCTCCCCGGCGGACTGAAAGGAGACGCCGAACGTCTTCATCATGTCAAAAGGAGATCCATAGGTAGGGGATTGATGGTCGAAATAATTTTTGTCGTGCATGTCCTGCGCCTTTGCCCGGGCTACCTGAACAAGCTTGCTATCCATGGTCAGCGCCCCCAGCCCGGCATTCTGCCGTTCCTGATTCACCAGCTCGAATACCTGCTGCTCGAAGTCGGACACGTTGGCCGTGTTTGGCGGGTTCGCGATTTGGCCGGGGTTCGTCGTTTGCCCGGTATTTCCCGTTTGACCGGCGTTCCCTGTCTGGCCGGTATTCTGTCCCGGAGGTACCGCGGGGCGATTGCTGCCGTAGCCCGGAGGCAGTTGATCGAGCAGTCTGTTCAATAGGCCGCCGTTCGTGTCGTTCGTCGCTTCTCTTGCCCGGTACACCGGGTCGGGATTCGCCGCGCTATAGATAGAAGATGCTTTCATTCCGGAAGCGGAGGTTGTAGAAGAAGGAGCGGCGCTTTCCTGACTGTGGCCGCATCCCGTCACGAGGAGCACAGCCGACGCTGCGATCAGTAATCTCTTCATTGTTCACCCTGCCTTCGCATCCATAATGCCTATAGAATGCCACTTCGACAGGGAAATATGCTTGAGGATCGGACGGGAGCGCGCAAGAAAAGACTGGCGATTGAGATCGAAGCACCGCGATGATATAATATATATCGTAGTGATAGTTATACTATCATTTCAATCGGCAATCATCTACACATTCTACCGATAGGGGAGATCTAACGATGAATAGACTTCAGAACAAGGTAGCTATCATAACCGGCGCGGGCAGCGGAATGGGCCGCGAAGAGGCGCTGCTGTTCGCGCGCGAGGGAGCGAAGGTCGTCGCGACGGACATCAACGAAGCGGCGGTGCAAGCCGTCGCGAAGGAAATCCGGGATGCGGGCGGACAAGCTCAAGGCTTCGCTCATAATGTCGCTTCCGAAGAGGATTGGAACTCCATCGTCGCCAAGACGGTCGAGACCTACGGCAAAGTCGACGTCCTCGTCAACAATGCGGGGGTCTCGCTCGCCGTCGGCTTGTTGGACACGACGATCGACCAATGGAATCGGGTCATGGGCATCAACGTAACCGGCACGTTCCTCGGCATGAAGCATGTCGTTCCGAACATGATCGAGAACAACGGCGGCTCCGTCATCAACATTTCCTCCATCGCGGGCCTTACCGGAGGCAGCGGAGCGGGTGCCTATACCGCCTCCAAAGGAGCGGTTCGGATGCTGACGAAAGCGGCGGCGGTCGACTACGGCAAGCATAACATTCGCGTCAATTCCGTTCACCCGGGCTTCATCGAAACGCCGATGAGCTCCGACCTGATCAAGAACGAGCAGATGCTGCAATGGTTCCTGTCGCAGACCGCACTTCCTCGGGTCGGTGGAGCGTCCGAGGTGGCCTCGGCCGTCCTGTTCCTGGCTTCCGACGACTCTTCGTACGTCACGGGCATCGAGCTGCCGGTCGACGGCGGCGTAACGGCGAAGTAAGATAAAAAGTCCTGCAGGAGAGGAGCTTCCTCGCTTGCGGGACTTTTTCATCGTATTCGGAGAGTTGATTTGTAGCGATTTTTTAGTACAATAGTTTTATGACAACTCAAATAATGCTTAACGACGAGCAAAGGGTCAAAATATTTAAGGCATTGTCCGACGAAACAAGGCTGGATATCATTCGTACTCTCTACGTCAACAAGAAGGAGATGAATTGCGGAGAAGTGATGGGCATTCGCGACACTTCGAAATCGAACACTTCGTATCATTTACGCGCTTTAAAGGAGGCGAAATTGATCAAGGTCCGTAAAGAAGCTCAAGCAAAGTATATGAGTATCGAAATAGAAACTTTTCAAACTTATTTGCCTGGATTTCTGGATACTCTGTAGAAGGAAATCTTTTTTTTGCTCTTTAGTTCAATAGTTGTTTGACTACAGAACAATATTCGAAGGAAGGTACATACCATGGGAAAATTAACGGCCTTGTTTTTCCTCATCCTATTCGTGATCGGAACCGATACCTTTTTGATCTCTCCGCTTATCCCTACTCTTCAGAATTTGTTTCATATCTCGACCGAGTACGCCGGTTGGATGGTGGGAGCCTACGCTTTAGGTTATGCCGTATTTGCGCTTGTCGCAGGGCCGCTATCCGATGGATGGGATCGTAAAAAAGTCATGCTCGCCGGCATGGTTTGCTTCTCGCTTTCAACCATGCTATGCGGGTTTGCCACGGGTTTTTGGTCGATGTTTTTATTCCGTTTTCTAGCCGGAGTCAGCGCGGCATTTACGGCGCCCCAAGTCTGGGCAGCCATTCCCGCCCTGTTTCCCGCGCCGAAGATCGCTAAAGCCTCGGGAATCGTAATGTCGGGCTTGGCCTCCTCCCAGGCGTTCGGAATCCCCATCGGAAGCCTGCTTGCCGCAACCCATTGGTCTTTTCCGTTCTTTGCAATCGGCGCATGCTCGTTGTCGGTCGCGCTATTTATCTATTTTGCAATGCCCGAAATGAAACCGAATCAAGACCAAACAAGCCGTATCCCCATATTCAGGAGGTATATCCCGCTATTGACAAGCCGAATGGCGAGAAGGGCTTTCCTGGCTCATTTTTTATTTCAGTGCGGATTCTTCGCCGCCTTTTCTTTCATTGGAAAATGGATGACGGACCGCTATCATCTTTCGGTCGATCAAGTGGGGTACGCGATGTTTTTTCTCGGCCTTGGCAACATGGTCGGGAGCGTTTGCGGGGCTTATGTAATCAAAAAGTTGAACCGCTTCAACACGCTGGTTGCGGGCTTCCTCGTCTCTATTGCATGTTTCATAGTATTGCCTCAATTGCCATCGGTCTCGACTTTCGAAGGTGCATACTTTTTAATATTCGTGAATATGGGAATCGCTTTTCCGATGATTTTGGGACTTCTAAATTCGTTGAATCCGACCATCCGCGGCACGATCTCCAGCTTGGCCAATTCGATCATGTACGCGGCGACGACGCTCGGATCTTGGCTCGCGGG
>Ga0065721_10004850_pt1 | contig 34084 bp, 35 predicted proteins | sample Mesricmetagenome_FD_59108 | JGI IMG/M metagenome (GOLD analysis project Ga0065721, IMG submission 59108) | Mesophilic microbial community from rice straw/compost enrichment Sample: eDNA_1 v2 (version 2) | ecosystem: Engineered > Solid waste > Grass > Composting > Bioreactor | place: USA: Davis... | reverse complement strand
ACAGGGCCGCCCCCCGCTCCTCTTCCCCGGTCGCCGGCGCCCGCGCCGGCATGGCCTCGCGCGCGAGCCAGGCGTCGTATTCCTCCGCCGGCATGGCGACGACGTGAAAGGCCATCAGCGCATGGGCCCCGCCGCAATATTCGGCGCATTGGCCGCGGCTGACACCGGGCTCCGCCGCTTCGAGCGTCAGCACATTGGTGCGTCCCGGGATCATGTCGAGCTTGCCGGCGAGCTGCGGCACCCAGAAGGAATGGATGACGTCATCGGAGAGCAGCCGCACCATGACCTTGCGCCCGACGGGCAGGCGCAGTTCGTTGGCGCTCTCGACCTCCCGCCCCTCCGGGGTGCGGTAGACGACCCGCCACCACCAGCGCTTGCCGGTGACGGTGACGACATGCTCTCCCGCCGCGCCCATGCGCGTGGCGCCGGCCTGCATCACGAGGAGGCCGTAGACGAGGAGAAACGTCAGCACCACGATGGGCAGCACGATGCCGCCGCCGGTCAGGAACCATTCGCGCGAAAGCACCCGCCGCCAGCGCGGCGGCCCCCAGAGCGCGACCACGACGAGGATCGTCACGAGCACCATGACCGCCATGGCGATAGCGGCCGAAGTCCAGAACAGGGGAGCGATGTCGCCAGCCTCCCCGCCGCGCGGCACGAGGGCGGACTGGACACCTGCGCAGCCTGCCAGCGGCAGCATCGCAGCGGCGCTGCAGGTGCAGGCGAGGACGCGAGCCGGACGCGCCATCACTCGCCCTCCCCGCGTGCCTCGGCGGGCACCGGAGCCCTCTCGCCACCGCTGTCGAGAAAGGCCGCGATATCGGCAATCTGCTCCGGGCTCAGCCGCTCGGCGATGACCGACATGATGCGGCCATGGGTGGTTGCGCTGCGCACGCCGCTGCGGAAGAGGCCGAGCTGCGCCTCCACATAGCGACCGGGGAGACCGTCGAGCAGCGGAAACTGGCCGGAGGTCTCGGGCGCATGGCAGGACCGGCAGGCGGGCAGCTCCTGGCGCGGGACTCCCTCGAGGAAGATCTGCCGCCCCCGCGCGACGCGCTCGTCATTGGCTTTCACGGCCGCGGCGGGCGGGCTCGCCTCCGCCAATTGGCGCGCGATCCGCCCGATGTCCTCCATCGAAAGAGCCGCGGCAAGCGGCTCCATGATGCCGCTCTGTCGCCTGCCGTCGTGGTATTCGCTCAGCGCACGGGCGAGATAGCCCTCCTTCTGCCCGTGCAGGATGGGAACCGACGTATGGACGGGCGGCCGCCTGCCGTCGCCGTGGCAGGCCGCGCAGCGCGCGAGCGGCACCGGCTCGTCGGCGCCGAAGGCGAGCGTCGGCGTCCTCTTCTCCTCGGTGGGCGTCGTATCGTCGTCATGCGGCATCTGCTGCAGATAGGCGACGACGGCCCAGACCTCGTCATCCCGGTCCCGCCCCGTCCAGGCCGGCATTCCGGTGAACTTGAGCCCGTGGCGGACGATCCAGAACAGCTCCCGCGTCTCCCAGCGGCCCGCCGCATCCTCGAGCCGCGGCGGCGACGGCAGCATGCCGCGGGCGATGGGATGGCGCGCATGTCCCGGCGTGGAATGGCAGGGGGCGCAGCCCGTCACGAAATGCTCCCGGCCGAGCCGTGCGAGCGCGGGATCGGTCAGGTCCGGCGGCCGCACGCCGAGACTGTGGAGCGAGATGGAACGGCGCAGGGCAAATTCGATGAGATGGTCGACGAAGCGGAAGTGAGGCTTGGTGGCCGCCACGTTGTAGATGCCGGACGCCGCAACGAGGCCGAGCCCGACGGCCACCGTGCCGATCCCTGCAGCGAAGCCCCAGGCGGCAAGGCGGAGGCGGGGCCGGCGCATGGTCATGGCATCAGGCCGGCCGCGCGGGGTACGACCAGTCCGGCGCACGTTCGATCCGCGACAGCCAGCGCGCGGTCACGACGATGCCGGCAAGGACATAGGTCAGCGGGCAGGCGAGGAGCATCAGCAGCCCCGCCATCTGCTGGTCGGCCAGCAGTCCCACCGCCGGCGCGCCATGGGCTGCGAACGCCGTCGCGTAAAGGGGTGCCGGCGCGAGGACGAAGAGCGCCCCGACGAGGCAGAAGACCTTGCCGGTGATGAGCAGGGCAAGAAGGCTGCGCCACGCCTCGCCATCGGCCGCGGTGACCGCCGCATGCCAGAACCACAGCGCCGACAGGAAGAGCGACAGATGCATCGCGGCCATGACGGCAGGCTGGTGCATGGCGAGGGCGAGCATCGACGGCAGGTGCCAGACGGCCATCAGCGCGAGCTGTGTGGCAGCGGCTGCGGCGGGCCAGCGCGCCGCGGGCAGGACGATGGCGCGCCGCCGCAGAACAAGGGCGACGGCCGGCGCGACGAGGTTCATCGCGCCGATGTGCAGCGCCATATGATCGGTCAGGGAGCCGCCTTCGGTCAGCATGATTCAGCAAACAACCTGCTGCCGCTCCTGTTCCACGGCAGCCGCGTGCCGCGGCTATTTCACTTGCGCGCCGTGCCCGGCGCCGCCATGCGGCGATGCTGCTCGGCCAGCAGGCTCGCCGGCAGGAGATGGGCCATCGCCGCCTGGATCTTGTTGCTGAAGCCGCTGACGACCCCGGCCTCGCCCTTCATCATCGCCTCGAAGCCGAGCCGCGCGACCTTCGCCGGGTCTTCCTTGCCGCTGTCGTCCGCGCCCACCTTCGTGTCCATCATGTCCGCCCGCTCGAAGAACTCGGTGTCGGTGGGGCCCGGCATCAGGCAGGTGACGGTGATGTCCGTGTCCTTGAGCTCGTTGCGCAGGGCCCAGGCGAAGCTGTCGATGAACGCCTTGGTGGCGTTGTAGACGGCCTGGAAGCTGCCTGGCATGAAGCCTGCGATGGACCCGGTCAGCAGGATGCGGCCGCGGTTGCGGGCGCGCATGTCCTGCCCGACGCGGTGGATCAGCAGCACCGTGCCGGTGATGTTGGTGCCGATCACCTGGCGGATGTCGTCGAAATCCTGGTCGAGGAAGGCGTGGCCGAGGCCACGACCGGCATTGGCAAGGAGAAGGTCCACGGGCCGCCCGGCGATCGCGTCGTAGAGCATGCCGACGCCCTCCTCGGTGGCGAGATCGGCCTCGAGCGCGTCCACCTTCACGCCATACGACCTGAAATCCTCGGCGGCCTGGACGATGGCCTTCTCGTCGGCCGCTATGACAAGGTCGTAACCGTCGGCGGCACAGCATTTGGCGAGTTCGTAGCCGATGCCGCTCGAGGCACCGGTGACGACGGCAAGTCCGCGCTCCTCAGCCATTGGCAGCCTCCATTCCCGGTTTGAGCACCACCTTCGTCGTCTCGTTCTGCTCCTCGTCGAAGAGGCGATAGCCCTCGCGCGCCTCCTCGAGCGGCAGGCGATGGCTGATGAGGAAGGTCGTGTCGATGCGCCCCTCGCGGATCATGTCGAGGAGACGCGGGAGATACTTCTGCACGTGCGTCTGCCCCGTGCGGATGGTCAGCCCCTTCTCCATCACGGCGCCGATGGGAAAGTGGTTGACGAAGCCGCCGTAGACGCCCGGGACCGAGACCCGCCCGCCCTTGCGGCAGGCATGGATGGCCTGGCGGAGGGCGTGCGGACGGTCCGTTTCCAGCATCACCGTCTGCTCGGCCCAGTCGATGACGTTGTCGACCGCCATGCCGTGGCTCTCCATGCCGACGGCGTCGATCACGGCATCCGGGCCGATGCCGCCCGTCATCTCGACGAGCGCGGCGTGGACATCGACGTCCTTGAAGTTGATGACCTCGGCACCGAACTTGCGCGCGAGTTCCAGGCGGTGCGGATAGTGATCGATGGCGATCACCTTGTGCGCGCCCATGAGAAAGGCGCTCTGTACCGCGAACAGGCCGATGGGACCGCAGCCCCAGACCGCGACGGTATCGCCCTCCTCGATCTCGCAGTTCTCGGCCGCCATCCAGCCCGTGGGCAGGATGTCCGAGAGGAACAGCACCTTGTCGTCCTCCAGTTCGTCGGGCACGACGATGGGGCCGACATCGGCGAAGGGCACGCGCACATACTCCGCCTGTCCCCCGGCATAGCCGCCGGTCAGGTGCGAATAGCCGAAGATGCCGCTCGCCTGATGCCCGAAGAGCGTCTCCGACATGTCCGCCTTGTCGACGGGGTTGGAATTGTCGCAGGCCGAATACTGCAGCTTGCGGCAGAAGAAGCATTCGCCACAGGCGATGACGAAAGGCACCACCACGCGGTCGCCCTTGCGCAGCTTCTTCTGCTTGGAGCCGACCTCGACGACCTCGCCCATGAACTCGTGGCCGAGAATGTCACCTGCGCGCAGCGTCGGGATGACGCCGTGGTAGAGGTGCAGGTCCGAACCGCAGATTGCGGTCGACGTGACCTTGATGATCACGTCACGCGGATTGACGATGGCCGGGTCCTCGACGGTGTCGACACGGACGTCGTTCTTGCCGTGCCAGACGAGCGCTCGCATCCTCGTCCTCCTTCAGGCTCTGGCTGCCGGACGCATGGCGGCGTCGGCAATCTCGCCGGTTTCCATCAGCTGCTTGAAACGCTTCAACTCGCGCCGGGTCTGGATCTCGGGCTCGCGGCCGGAGAGTTTGGCGAGGAGCTGGCCCAGCCGGCCGCCGGGCGGCACGTAGGTAATGGCAGCCTCCACCTCGGTGCCGCGCCCACCGGGCGCGTCGCGGAAGAGGATGCGGCCACTGTGCTTGACGTCCGCGTCATCGCTGGAGCGCCAGGCGATGACCTCGCCGGGGACTTCCTCCGTGATCTCCGTCTCGAAGGTCACGTCCATTTCGCCGGGGCCCTTGACCACCCAGCGCGAGCGCTTGTCGTCGATGACGGTGATTGACTGGACGTTCTCCATGAACTGCGGCAGGCGGGAGAAGTCGCGCCAGAAGGAGAAGAGATATTTGCGCGGCCGGTTGATGGTCACTGTGCGTCCGACATGGACGGCGTTGTGCCGTCCCGGCAGCCGGCGCCTGCGCACCGTGTGGCGTGGGGCATCGCCCGCGTCGATGCGCCGGTTGTTGCGCACGGAACTGCCGCGCGTCATCGCGAAGGCGGCAACACCGACGGCCAGCGCGCAGAAGGCGATCGCGAGCGTCGCGTTGCCGTAGCCCCGCCCGTCGTGCCGGTCGTGATGCCTGCGGCTCCAGATGCCTTCTCCCGAGCCTTCTCCCGAGCCTTCTCCCCAGCCGGCGCTCCATACCTTCCGCCTGTGCTTGCGGTGTCTGCCGAGATGCATGTCCTGCTCCCTGCTCGATGCGTCGAGCCCAACCGGCGGGTCCGGTGAATGTTCCGGGGAACGTTCGCGCCCATCGCCCGTTGGACCGGCAAGGAGGCCCGACATGCACGAGGACCGGCGCGGAGCGGAAGAAGGGGACCAGAAGGTCTATTCGGCTGAGGACGTCCGCCAGGGCGAGATCATCCTGCGCACGCCGCTGCGGCGGGCCATCTTCATCGCCGGCCTTGCCGCCGCCGTCGTCCTGCCGCTGCTCTTCATGTGGTTCGGTTGAGGGCCGCCTAGCCCCCTTCCCGCTCCAGCCAGGCGAGGACGACCGCCTCGTCGCGTACCAGCCCTGCGGGTGTGCGGCCCAGCTTGGCACGCACGTCGGCGAGTTCCTCCGCGAGGCGGTCTTCCTCCCATGCCGTGATCAGCCCGGGATGGATGTAGCAGCGCCGGCAGATCGCGCGCGTATTGCCCAGCTGGGCGGCCACCATATCCACGATGCCGTTGAGGGTCCGGGCCTTCTCACGCTTGCTCCCCGGAACAGGCGCCTCGGCAAGGAGGCGGGCCGCGTGCACCGTGCCGCCCCAGGTGCGGAACTGCTTGGAGCTGAAGGGCTCACCGCCGCTCGCCGCGCGGATGTAGTCGTTCACGTCCTGGGAGGCGACCGGACGGCGGCTGCCGTCTTCGTCGCGATACTGGAAGAGGTGTTGTCCCGGCAGGTCCTGCACGCTGCGGATCACCTTGGCGATGCGCCGGTCCTCGATCCTGAGGTTCCATTCCTTGCCGGATTTGCCGCGGAAGGCGAAGCGCAGCGATGCGCCGCGCACCGCGACATGGCGCGCGCGCAGCGTGGTCAGACCGAAGCTCTTGTTCTGGCGCCGGTAGGTCTCGTTGCCGATCCTGATCATGGCGCGGTCGAGCAGCCAGACGACCGCGGCCAGCACCCGCTCGCGCGGTACGCCCTTCAGCGCGAGGTCGCGCCGCACCCGCCGGCGCATCCGCGGCAAGGCACGGGCGAAGGCGGCGAGCGTCGCGTATTTCACCTCGTCGCGGCAGGCTATCCAGAGCGGGTGATAGCGATACTGCTTGCGGTCGCGCTGGTCCCGCCCCGTCGCCTGGATGTGTCCCCGGGCCGTCGGCGCGATCCACACGTCGCGCCAGGCGGGCGGGATGGCGAGACTGCGGATGCGCGCGAGCGTCGCCTCATCCTCGATGCGCCGGCCGGCGGCATCGACATAGAAGAAGCCACGCCCGGCGCGCCTGCGCCGGATGCCGGGCTCCTCGTCATTGACGTAGAGGAGATCCGCGGCCTCCGCGCTCGCGGACGGAGCGGGCGGAAAGACGGACGCCGTTTGCGCATGGGCGAGCATGGTGTCTCACGAAAGCGCCGGCCGCGAGCCGGCCGGCGCGGACGGCGGGCTGCCGATCCGGGGGAAAAACGTCAGAAGCTCGTGTTCACGCCGGTGTCCGGGCCCGTCGCTCTCGTATTCACCCTCAGATTGTTCTGGACATGGGTGACGCCCGACACGTCCTCGGCGATATCCTCGGCCCGCCGCTTGTCGTAGCGGCTGTAGACCTCGCCGGAGAGGGTCACCTCGTGCGACTCGACGCTCACCTCGATGCCCGATGCATCGAGCGAGGGGTCGTCGCTCAACCGGTCGCTCACATCCTCCTTGATGCGCTCGTCCGAGCGGGTGTAGCCCTTCGGGCCGTGACCGCGGTACTGGTCCTGTCGCCGGCGCCTCTCGGCCTCCTCGTCGCCGAGCCAGGACGAGATCTCGTCACTCGCCTTGTCCCAGAAGTCGCGCTCCTCGGGGCGGCGGGCACGATAGTCGCGGGCGTAGTTTTCCCGTCCGCCATAAGGCTGGCGCTGGCGGCGGCCACCGGTGCCGTACGTGCCCTCATAGAGGGCCGAATAGCGCCCGGCGCCGGTCGGGGCGAGGTCATAGCGCGGGTCGCGGCGCGGCCACTCGTTGTAGCCGCGGCCGTAGCGGCGCTCGTAATAATCCTCGTAGGGGTTGCGGCGCACCTGCCGCGCCCATTCGTCCTCGCTCATAGGTCCATAGTCGCGGTCGCGATAGCGCAGGTCGTCGGTTTCGAAATACTCCCGGTCGTCACCGTACCAGGGGGAGCGTTCTCTCGGCATTTTTCCGTGCCCCTTCTTGGTCTCGTTGCGGTTCGGCACAGCCTCCCTGCAGGTTGTCGCAGTCGCGGCTGTGAATGCCTTCCGAACCCAGGCGAGGGCGGAAAGGTTCCGGGGCGGCGGGAGCGCACCTCGCCCGCCAAAATTTTTCCTGCTGGAGCGGAACATCGCTCTTCGTCGATTGTTGGTTGAAGTCCAGCCGGCGGTGGTGCGTCGCCCCCATCCCCCCTTCCCCTGGTCTGCGACGTAGCGGACGCCGGCTGGGCCCTTTTCCGGGCCCGCGTGATGCGCACGACAGCGCGACCCGAAACGTATCCTTCACGCCCCGCCCACTGCCTGTCGCGGCTCCTCACCCGAGGGCCGCGACAGCCATGATGAGGACGATGGCCGCACCGGCGATTCCTGCCGCGATGATGATGGCGCGGCGGCTGTGCGGTTGCGGGGCAGGTTGCGGCGTCAGGGCATGGCTTTCCGTGTGCAGTTCCGCAGTCGTGACGGGCGTACCGGCCGCCTCGTCGTCGGTGCCGAGCGGAGCAGCGGCGGGATCGGGAAACGGCACCTTGTCACGCGTCTTGCCGAGGTCGATGTCGCGCCGCAGACGCTCTACCGTCGCGGGCCGTTCAGGCGGCGGTTCCTTCGGCGGTTGGGCCTGTTTCATGGGATACACCTTTCTTGCGGGCTTTGCTGAAGGGGCGCGGAGACGCGCAGGTGCACCCCAACCGCTCCGCAAGCGGTCTGTTCCCGGCGCCCGCCGGCGCGGCGAGGCTGCCGCTCAGCCCTCCTCGGCGCCAACCTTCCCGAGCATCGCCTTGGTGATCGCCTGGCGCCCCTCGGCCTCGCCCTCCCAGGGGTCCGGCATCGATAGGCGCCTCTCCATGTCGGCGATGGTGAAGGCCTGGGCGGTGTCGAGGGTCCGAAGTTCCTCCCAGCCCACCGGCGTCGCCACCGGCGCGTTCTTCTTCGCCCGCGTTGAATAGGGCGCGATGGCGGTGGAGCCGCGCTCGTTGCGCAGCCAGTCGACGAAGATGCGGCCGGCGCGCTTCGCCTTCGAGGCCTGCGCGACATAGCGGTCCGGCTCCTCCGCGGCGATGAGCCGGGCGAAGCCGCGGGCGAAGGCCTTGACCGTCGGCCAGTCCGCCCGGCGCGCGAGGGGCGCGATGACATGGATGCCCTTGCCGCCGGTCAGCAGCGGCACGGTCTGAAGGCCGAGCGCCGCGAGCCGCTCGCGCAGGTCGAAGGCGGCCGCGCGCACGGCGGCGAAGTCGAGCCCTTCGTCGGGATCGAGGTCGAAGACGAGCCGGTCCGGCTGGTCGAGGCGGTCGATGCGCGAGCCCCAGATGTGGTATTCGAGCGTTCCCATCTGCACGCCGGCGACGAGGCCGGCGAGATCGTCGACATAGAGATAGACGCCACGCTCGCCGTCACTCTCGGTGATCTCGCGGCGTTTGAGCTGGCGGGCGACCGTCTTGTTGCCGTGCTTCTGGAAGAAGCACTGCGTGCCCGCCCCCTCGGGACAGCGCACGAGGCTGAGGAGACGCTCTGAGACGAAGGGCAGGATCCGCGCGGAGACGCGCTCGTAATGCGCCGCCAGGTCGGCCTTCGTCACGCCCTGTTCGGCGAAGAGCACCTTGTCCGGGTTGGACAGCTTGATGCCGGCGATGACATCCCGCGTTTCGTGCTCCTGCATGGCCGTTCCCCTGGGAGTCTCCAGCACCACCTCGCGCGCCGGCTTGTCCTCGCGGATGCCCTTCAGCACCCCGTGGCGCACGGCGCCTTCGCGCGTGAACTCAGTAAAGCCGACTTCGACGACGATGTCCGGCCGCACGAAGCGGGCCCGGCGGGCGATGTCGCGCGGCAACTCGGCGAAGGGCGAGGTCTTGCGGCCGCGGCTGGCGAGGAGCTGCTCCAGCCGCGCCAGGTGACCGCCCTCGAACGCCCCCACCCGTCCCTTGTAGACGAGCTTGCCTCCCTCGTTGACGCCGATCAGCAGCGAGGCGACGGTGCGGCCCTTCTTGTCGCTCGGCCTGTAGCCGCCGACGACGAACTCCTGCCGTGCCGCGCATTTCACCTTCAGCCAGCTGCGCCCGCGCCCGGAGCGGTAGGCGTCCTCCGCCCGTTTGGCGACGATCCCCTCGTGCCCGGCCGCGCACAGCCGCCGGTTCACCTCGGGCGCATTGCCGACGACATGCGTCGAGTAGATGAGCGGCGGCCCGGCTTCCCCGAGGAGCTGCTGCAAAAGGTCCTTCCGCTCGGTGAGGGGACGACCGCGGACATCCTCCCCGTCGAGCCACAAGATGTCGAAGGCGAAGAACGTCAGCCCTCCCCCGCCCTCGCGCAGCACCGCCTGCAAGGTGGAAAAGTCCGTCTTGCCCTTCTCGTCGAAGGCGACGATCTCGCCGTCGATCATCGTGCCCGAGGTGTCGAGGCGGCCTGCCGCCTGCGCGATCTCGGGGAAGCGATCGGTCCAGTCCTTGCCGTTGCGGGTATAGACGCGGCAGGTGCCGCCGCCGATGGCGACCAGGGCGCGGTAGCCGTCGTACTTCATCTCCGACAGCCATTGCCCGCCCTCGGGCGCGGCGTCGACCAGCGTCGCGAGCTGCGGCTCCACCCAGCGTGGAACCGCGTGTCCCCCGCGGCCACCCTTGCCGGCTTTTCGCTCCGCAGCCTTTGCCGCCGGCCGCCGGGCGCGCCGCTTGGGCGCGACATCCTCGGGGGCGATCGTGCGCCCCTGCTCGGCGATTTCCTCCATCGTGCGCCCGGAGGCGACACTGCGGGTATGGCGGGCCAGGATGTCCGGCGGACGGCGCCGGCCGGAGGTTTCCTCCTGATGCTTGATCAGGAGCCAGTTCTCGCGCTTCTCGCCCGGCTTCGGCGCCATGCGCACGAGGGCCCATTCCCCCGACAGCCGCTCGCCGTGAAGGCGGAAGGTCAGCTTGCCCCGGCGCAAGCCCTCGTCCGGATCGCCGACGGGCTCCCAGGTACCACGGTCCCACAGCATGACCGTGCCGCCGCCATACTGGCCCTTCGGAATGATGCCCTCGAAGTCGCCATAGGCGAGCGGATGGTCTTCGGTCCGGACCGCGAGCCGCTTGTCGGCGGGGTCGAGGCTCGGGCCGCGCGTCACCGCCCAGCTCTTCAGAACGCCCTGCCATTCGAGGCGAAAGTCGTAGTGCAGGCGCGTCGCGGCATGTTTCTGCACGACGAAGAGCAGTCCCTCGCCAGGGCCGGCCTCGGCCGTGACGTCGGGCTCCGCTGTCCTGGTGAAATCCCGCCGCTCCCGGTATTCCCTGAGGAGGTGCCGCGCCTCGGCCATGGGTCCCTCACGCCGACTTCTTGCGCCGCGAGGCCGGGCTCGTCTTCGCTGCGGGCTTCTTCTGCGCCGGCTGCTTCTTGCCGGATTTCTCGAGGCTCTCCTTCAGGGCCGACATCAGGTCGACGACATTGCCACCGCGCGGCCGGGCCTCCTCCTCCGCCTTGACGCGCCGCGGCTTGCGCCCCTTGACCTTCTCGTCGATGAGGGTCCGGATGGCCTCGGCATAGCGGTCCTCGAAGGCGCTCGCGTCGAAGGGGCCGCTCTTGCGGTCGATGAGCTGCTTGGCGACCTCGAGCAGGTCCTTCTCCGCGGATTTGCGCGAGATCGAGGAGAAGAAGGGATCGGTCTTGCGGATCTCCTCCTCGTAATGGAGCGTCTCCGCCAGGAGGCCGCTGCCGCACGGCCGCACGGCGACGAGATATTCCCTGCCGCGCATGGCGAGCTGGCCGAGACCTGCCTTGCGCGTTTCCGCGAGCGCGTCGCGCACCACGCGGAAGGCGTCCTCCGCCAGTTCGTCGGTGGGGGCGAGGAAATACGGGCGGTCGAAATAGAGCGGAGGGATCTCGCAGGCGTCGACGAAATGGACGAGCTCGAGCGTCTTCTTCGTCTCCAGCCGGATCGCGTCGATCTCGTCGGGGTCGATCAGCACATATTCGTCGTCCTCGACCTCGTAGCCCTTCCAGATGTCGTCGTTCTTCACCGGCCCGACGCCGGGGACGACCTTCTGGTACTGCACGCGCTTGCCCGAAGGCTTGTGTATCTGGCGGAAGGAGATGCGCGCCGACGTATTCGTCGCCGAATACATCTCCACCGGGATGGAGACGAGCGACAACCGCAACTGGCCCTTCCAGACCGGGCGCTCGGCCATGGCCTGCTCCTCGGCTGATCCTCGCGAAATGGTCCTTTCGCTCAACGACTTCGCGGCGCGGATGTTCCTTCTCCCGCGCCCACCGGCGCCGGCGCCGACCATCTACTCTGGAACAAGAGCGGAGCAACGTTGTTCGGAGCGGACATTCGGGCCGCCCACGGCGGCGTACGGAGGTGACAGAATGCAGCAATCCGCTCTGAGAGTCGGCATCGTCGGCGTCGGCAATTGTGCCTCGTCCTTCGTGCAGGGTCTCGGCTACTACCGCGACGCGCAGTCGAACACGCCGATCCCCGGGCTGATGAGCAGCGACATCGGCGGCTATCGCGTCGAGGACATCGCCATCTCCTCCGCCTTCGACGTCAGCGCCGAGAAGGTCGGCCGCGATGTCGCCGAAGCCATCTTCGCACCCCCCAACAACACCATCCGCTTCGCCGACGTGGCCCCGACGGGCGTCACCGTGACCCGCGGGCCGACGCTCGACGGCATCGGCCGCTATCTGCGCGACGTGGTGCCGGAGTCGCCGGAGCCGGTCGCGGACGTCACCGAGGTCTTGCGCAGCAGCGGCACGGATGTCGTCGTCTCCTACCTGCCGGTCGGCTCGGAGGAGGCTTCGCTCTGGTATGCCGAGCGCGCCCTCGAGGCGGGCTGTGCCTTCGTCAACTGCATCCCCGTCTTCATCGCCTCGCGGCCGGAATGGCGCCGACGCTTCGAGGAACGTGGCCTGCCCATCGTCGGCGACGACATCAAGAGCCAATTCGGCGCCACGATCGTGCACAGGGTGCTCACCAACCTCTTCCGCGAGCGCGGCGTGCGGCTCGACCGCACCTACCAGCTCAATTTCGGTGGCAACACCGATTTCCAGAACATGCTCGAGCGCGAGCGGCTGGAATCGAAGAAGCTGTCGAAGACGCAGGCGGTGACGAGCCAGCTCGGTGTGCCGATGGCCCCGGAGAACATCCATGTCGGCCCGAGCGACCACGTGCCGTGGCTGACGGATCGCAAATGGGCCTACATCCGCATGGAAGGCACGACCTTCGGCGGCGTGCCGATCAGCGCCGAGGTGAAGCTCGAGGTCTGGGATTCGCCGAATTCCGCCGGCGTCGTCATCGATGCCGTGCGCTGCGCCAAGCTCGCCATGGACCGCGGCATCGGCGGCGCGCTCGTCGGGCCGTCGAGCTATTTCATGAAATCCCCGCCGGAACAGTTCACCGACAGCGAGGCCAGGGCGCGCACCCTCGCCTTCGTCGCCGGCGAGGATGAGACGAGCGGACCACGGTCGTGACGGCGATCGTTCATCTCCTGCGCCATGCCGACCACGGCCACGTCGGCAAGATCCTGACCGGGCGCCTGCCGGACGTGCACCTCTCCGCGATCGGGAGGGCCCAGGCCGAGGTTCTGGGCGAGCGCATGGCGGCCGTGGGCCTGGACGGCCTGTACAGCAGCCCCCAGCCGCGGGCGCTGGAGACGGCGCAGGCCATCGCCGACGCGACGGGTCTTGCCGTCAGGGTGGCACCCGCCTTCGACGAGATCGACTTTGGCTCCTGGACCGGCCAGACCTTCAAGGCGCTCGACCGCGATCCGCGCTGGCGGGTCTGGAACGCCCGGCGCGACAGCGCCCGCACGCCGGGCGGCGAGACGATGGCCGACGTCGCCACCCGGGCGACCGGTCTGCTGGAGACCCTTGCGGGCCAGATGCCGGGCGCCAGCATCGGCGTCGTCAGCCACAGCGACGTCATCAAGGCCTGCATCTGCCGCTACCTCGACCTGCCCTTCCAGCACATCCACCTCTTCGACATCGATCCCGTCTCGATCACGAGCCTTCTCGTGGAGGCGGACGGCGGCACGGTCCTGACGCTCAACGAGCCCGGCTGCGCGGAGCCCGAGGAGGCGATCCATTGAAAGTCGTGATCTTCGGCCTGACGATCACCTCGTCCTGGGGCAACGGCCACGCGACGCTCTGGCGCGGCCTCGTGCGCGCCATGGTGCGCCGCGGTTGGCAGGTGGTCTTCTTCGAGCGCGACGTGCCCTACTATGCCCGCGCCCGGGACCTCGTCGCCATCGACGGCGCCGAGATCGTCCTCTTCGACGACTGGGAAGCGATCCGCACGGCCGCGCGGCGCCACCTGGCCGATGCCGACGTCGCCATGGTGACGTCGTACTGCCCGGACGGCATAGCCGCAGCCGACCTCGTCCTCGCTGCGGCCCGTCCGCTCAAGGTCTTCTATGATCTCGACACGCCAGCGACGCTCTCGGCCCTGCAGCGCGGCGAGAGCTTGTCCTACATCGGGCCGCGCGGCCTCGCCGATTTCGACCTCGTCCTGAGCTACACCGGCGGCGAAGCACTGGCAGAGCTGCGCGACAGGCTCGGCGCTCGCACGGCGCGCCCGCTCTTCGGCCATGTCGATCCCGAGGTCCACCGTCCGGCCGAACCGAGAGCCGACTACCGGGCGGCGCTCTCCTACATCGGCACCTATGCCGCCGACCGCCAGGACGCACTCGTCGAGCTCTTCGTCCGTCCGGCCCGCGAGAGGCCGCAGGAGCGCTTCGTGATCGCGGGCGCGCAATACCCGCAGGACTTCCCCTGGACCGACAACATCTTCTTCGTCTACCACCTGCCGCCGGGCGAGCACCCGGCCTTCTACTCGTCGTCGCGGCTGACGCTCAACATCACGCGCCAGGCGATGGCCGCCATGGGCTGGTGCCCCTCCGGCCGCCTGTTCGAGGCCGCGGCGTGCGGCGTGCCGATCCTCTCCGATGCCTGGGCGGGGCTCGAGGCCTTCTTCCGCCCGGGGCAGGAGATCCTCGTTGCCGCGCGTGCCGAGGAGGCGATCGCCGCGCTCGACACGGACGATGCGGTGCTCCGGCGCATGGCCGCTGCCGCGCGCGAGCGCGTCCTCGCCGAGCACACGTCGGCCAGGCGCGTCGAGCAGCTGGAGGTCCTCATCGAGGAGGCACGTGGTCCCTCGCCCGCCATGCCGATGCTGCAGACCGAGGAGAGCTGAGCCATGTGGGGCATCATTCCCGCCGCCGGCTGTGGCAGCCGCATCCAGCCGCTGGCCTTCTCCAAGGAGTTGCTGCCGGTCGGCAGCCGCTTCGAGGGCGCCGCCGAGCGTCCGCGTGCAGTCAGCGAATATCTGTGCGAGCGCATGATCCGCGGGGGCGCCGACAAGCTCTGCTTCGTCATCGCACCGGGCAAGTCCGACATCATGGAATATTATGGCGGCAGCTACGGTCCCGCCGCGATTGCCTACGCGGTCCAGCCGGAGCCGGTCGGGCTGTGCGACGCGGTCTTCCGCGCCGCCCCCTTCATCGCGCCCGACGAGGAGGTGCTCGTCGGCCTGCCGGACACCGTCTGGCTGCCTGCCGACGGCTTCCGGGAGCTTCCCGGCGACCGGCTGTCCTTCCTCCTCTTCCCCGTCGACAGGCCGCAGGCCTTCGACGCCGTGAGGACGGACGAGGAGGGACGGGTCGTCGAGATCGAGGTCAAGCAGCCCGCTCCGGCCACCCACTGGATCTGGGGCGCCCTGCGCATGCCCGGTCACATTCTGCACGACCTGCGCCGGCTGTGGCTCGCACGGGACGGAAGGGACGAATATCTCGGCACCCTGGTCAATGCCTATCTCGCCTGCGGGGGAGCAGCGGCCGGCGTCAAGGCCGGCGAGCATTATGTCGATGTCGGCACCCTGGAGGGCTACCGCGCGGCCCACCGCCTCCTCGCCCCGCAGCAGCAGCCCGACGTCGGCGCACCCCTCACCGCCGCCGCACCGGCCGGGCGCCGGCGGCCCGGACCGCGGCCCACCCCCGCCACGGGGAGCGCCGCCTCCGGAATCGAGCAATGGACCTGATGCGGGAGAAACGATCGATGATCGAAGCTGCGATGATCTGGAACGAGCCGAACAACAAGTCCCATTGGGACATCGAGATCGATCCCGACTGGTCCCAGTTCGCCGAGATGGCCATCGTCGCCGCCGATGCCGTGAAGGATGCCAACCCGGACATCGTCACCGTGCTCGGCGGCATTTCGCCGATCGATCCCCTGTTCATCCGCAACATGCAGGGCAAGGGCGTGCTCGATCACGTCGACGCCATCGCCGTGCACGGCTTCCCGCTCGACTGGAACCTGTGGCAGATCGGAGAGTGGCCCCAGAAGGTCGACGAGATCAGGGCCCTGACGCACCTGCCCGTCTGGATCAGCGAGGTCGGCGTCTCCACCTTCGGCGCGGAGGAGGTGCAGCTGTGGGGCCTCAGGCGAACGGCCGAGTTGCTCAAGGGCCGTGCCCCACGCATCCAGTGGTACAGCCTGTTCGACCTGCCGCAGGCCTGGGGCGCCACCACGCGCCACAGGGAGGCGGAAGGCTCCTCGTACTACCGCCATTTCTACATGGGCCTCATCCGCGAGGACGGAACGCCCAAACCGGCCTTCGAGGAATTCGCCCTTCACACGCCCGATTTCGGCATCTGCCAGTGGTTCCATTTCGAGGACCCGCGGCTCGACGAGGCCGTGACATGGCTGAGGCGGCTCGGGGTCAGGTCCCTGCGAACGGGCCTGTCCTGGGCCGACAGCTTCCGCCCGGACGCGCTCGCCTGGTTCGACCGGCAGATGGAGGCGCTGGAGGAGTTCGACGTCACGCTGACCTTCTGCTTCACGCCCGAGCACCGGGGCATCGCCCCCCACCACACGAGCCCGCCGCTGGTGAAGGAGGAATTCGCCGCCTTCTGCGCCGCGATGATCGAGCGCTATGCCGGCCGGGCGACGACGAGGATGCGCGGCGTCGCATGAGGGAGGCCCTGCGGCCGCTCAGGCTGAGGGAACCTTCCCCATGGTGCATCGTTGCTTGTGGAGCGGATGCGAACACGAAGGCCCATGCTCAAGCGCGCACCACAGGTCGAACAGCAAGCGGCCTTCAACGGCCGGGACATGCCGCAGCACCGCATCCTCGCGCCGGGGCGCAACTTCTGGCGCATGGCGGAAGCCCGCCGGATGGCGGTGCTGGTCGACGGCGCCGCCTATTTCCGACAGCTCGAGGCCGCCCTACGCGCCGCCCGCCGCTCCATCCGCATCGTCGGATGGGATTTCGATGGCCGCATCCGCCTGCGCCCGCAGGTCACCCCCGACGATTCTCCGCCCCTCGGGCAGCTTCTGCGCGCGCTCGTGGAGGAAAGACCGGAACTCGAGGTGGACATCCTCGTGTGGAGCACGGCCGTGGTGCACGCCCCCGGTGCATCGGGACCGCTCCTCTTCGGCGCCGCTTGGCAGGAGCACCCGCGCATCCGGCTGAAGCTCGATACGCAGCACCCGCTCTATGCCGCGCATCACCAGAAGGTCGTCTGCATCGACGATTGCCTCGCCTTCGTCGGCGGCATCGATCTCACCGTGGGGCGCTGGGACACCCCCGCCCATGCGGCGGACGAGCCGTTGCGGCAGCATCCTGACGGCTCGTCCTATGATCCGGTGCACGATATCCAGGTGGTGGTGGACGGCGAGGCGGCGGCAGCCGTGACGAAACTCGTCCGCAGCCGCTGGTTCTCGGCAACGGGTGAGTCCCTGCCCCCCTGCCCCGACGGCGGCAGCGACGCATGGCCGGCGGATCTCACGCCGGACTTCGAGCGGATTCCCGTCGCCATCGCCCGCACGCTTCCCGCCTGGAACGGCGAAAAGGAAGTGCGCGAGGCGGCCGATCTGACGCTCGACGCCCTCGCCGCCGCGCGCCGGACCATCTACATCGAGGCCCAGTACCTGACGGCGCGGGCGATCGGCCAAGTTCTGGAGCGGCAGTTGGGGCGCCCGGACGGCCCCGAGGTCGTGGTCCTGCTGACCCGCAAGTCCCGCGGCTTGACCGAGCGCCTCGTGATGGGCATGAACCGCGACCGCCTCATCCGCCGCCTGCGGCGTGCCGACAAAAACAATCGCCTGCGGGTCTACTATCCCTGCACGCCCCATGACGACGGCCGGCGCCGGCAGATCCTCGTCCACTCCAAGCTCATCATGGTGGACGACGTCTTCCTGCGCATCGGCTCCTCGAACCTGAACAATCGCTCCATCGGCCTCGACACCGAATGCGACCTCGCCATCGAGGCGCAGGACGCCGCGACGCGCGCCGGCATCGCAGCCTTGCGGAACAGGCTCGTTGCGGAACATGTCGGCGCCGACGCAGCCGAGGTCGCGGCGGAGATCGCCGGACAGGGCGGTTCGCTCATTGCCGCCATCGAACGGCTCAACACGCGTCCGAGGGGCCTTTCGACCTTCGAGGCGATGCACCAGCGCGGCCCGAGGCGGCCGATCCTCGGCACCGGCTTGCTCGACCCCGAACGGCCCTTCAGGATTCTCGGCGCCCTCGTTCCACGCCGGCGGTAACACCCGACGACCTCGCCCGGAACACGAGTTCCGCCACGCCGAACAGGGTGAGCCCGACGACGAGGGGCGCGAGGAAATAGACGAAGCGGAACACGAGCAGCGCGCCGATGAGATCGGCATGCGGCATCAGGAAGGCGACGACGCTCTCGATGACGCCGAGGCCGCCGGGCACGTGGCTGATGAGCGCCGTGACATTGGCGATGACGTAGACGGCGGCGACCTCGAGATAGCCCGTTTCCGCAACCGCTGAGAGGGCCTGGTGCAGGCAGCCGGCGACGCAGGCGAAGTTGGCGGCGCCGACGGCGATCTGGGCGAGGGCCAGCGGCGGCCTCGGCGGCGCAAGCTGCCATCGACCGACGCCCACCGGCCGGTGCACGAACAGCGTGAGCCCGAGATAGGCGAGCGGAGCGCAGACGCAGACGATGCCCGCGGCCAGGGCGAGCGTGCGGCCGATGCCCGTCACGTCCTGAGCGAGGCCCGGCCGCAGCAGCAGCGCGATGCCGCCGAGCGTCGCAAGGCCGAGCCCCACGGTGACCCCGCAGAAGAGGATCACCTTCGCAATGTCGGCGGCGCCGAGGCCCCAGCGGGAATAGAAGCGGTAGCGCACGGCACCGCTGCTGAGGAAGGCAACGCCGATATTGTGGCCGATGGACAGGCTGATGAAGGACGCGAGCGCCACCCTGGGATAGGGCAGCGGCCGTCCAACATAGCGCAGCGCCAGGAAATCGAAGCCGGTCAGGCAGAGATAGCTCGCCGCGGCGAAGCCCGCCGCCCCGAGGAGCCGCGCCATGGGGACGGCCGCGACCGAGGCGACGAGTTCCTCCATGCTGTAGCGGCTGAGTGTGCGATAGAGGAGGAAGCCGGCCAGCGTGACGGCCGCCAGCACGGCCCAGGTCTGCCAGCGTCGCCACAAGGGCCGTGTCGTCCCGCAGCCTCGCGTCTCCGTTCCCTCTGCGGCGACATCATGTTGCACGGCCGCTTCCTCCACCTGCCCGCTCGAGCACCGCGCCGGATCGCGCCGGCCGCTCGTGCGCTGCCGCAACCTGGAACTCGACGAGGAGCGGCAGGTGGTCCGAGGCGACCCGCGCCAGCCGGCCGCGCAGGGTCTCGACGCGCGACACCTCGATGCCGCAGGCGAAGACATGGTCGATGCGCGCAACCGGCAGCCAGCTCGGGAAGGTCGCGATGCGTTCCCGCCCGGGCACGGCCGCCGAGGCATCGTCGAGGCGCATCGCGAGGCTCCGATAGGCGCGTGAGCGCGGCACCGCATTGAAATCGCCGAGCAGCATGAAGGGTTCCCGGCAGGCCGGATGGCCGAGCCATTCCGGCCCGAGCAGGGTCTCCACCTGCAGGAGGCGCTCGGGCCGGCGCAGCCCGAGGTGGGTCGTCACGACCTGCAGGTTCGCGCCCCCGAGCTGCACGGTGGCCCAGAGCGCGCCGCGCGGCTCGGCTCGCGGCCTGCTCGGCAAGCCACCGGCCTTGACGAGCTTCGCCGGCCGCACGCTCAGGATGGCGTTGCCGTAACGCTCCTCCATGACCTCGATGGAGGGATGGAAGAGCATGTGCATGCCGAGCTCACGGGCGATCTCGCGTGCCTGGTCGATGCGGCCGCTGCGGGCACGCCCGACGTCGAGCTCCTGCAGGGCGACGATATCGGGCCGGCACGAGGCGATCACCTCGGCGATGCGGGTGGGCGACACGCGGCCGTCGGTGCCGCGGCAGTAGTGCACGTTGTAGGTCAGTATCCGGAACACATGACTTCAAATGGAACGGGCGCTCTTTCGTTCCGAGGAACTTTCCTCCTGCTCCGGCCGTTCTGTGCTGCCCGGCATGAGAGATGTCCACATCCGGAGTGACCATGGCGGACCAGACGATGAACGCCCGAAAGCGGCAGCCGCCGGAGCTCGACGTACCGCCGGTGCGGCCTGACGGCCTTCAACTCGATGAGGCGCGCGCCTTCCAGCGCAGTTTCTGGACGGCCGAGCGCTGGGCCTGGGTCGTCTTCGCCGCCATCATCGTCGTGGCTCTCGCCGGGCTCACGGGCGCGAGCGGTCCTCTGGCGCGCACCAGCCTCACGCTCTCCGGCGGGCAGACCGACCTGCCCCGCATCGCGCGGCTCGACGCTTCCGAGACATTCGAGATCGTCTTCGGCGAGGAACGACCGGTGCACCGGCTCGTCATCTCGAAGAGCTTTGCCGATTATTTCCAGATCGAGGACATCCAGCCCCAGCCGCAACGCTCGCTTCTCCTGCCGGATGCGCGGGCGCTGGAATTTCCGGCGGAGGCGGCGCCGCCGCACCGGGTGACGATCTACGCCCGCGCCCGGCGGGCCGGGCTCGCGCGCTACGCCATCGGCCTCGACGGCCCGGCGATCGCGGCGACGACCCTCATCCTTCCCTAGGAGCACCGCATGGAGACGGTCCTGCGCGGCATCGCCATCTATTTCGTGCTGCTGATCGTGTTGCGCCTGTCCGGCCGACGCTCGCTGGCCCAGGCGACGCCCTTCGACTTCGTGCTCCTGCTCATCATCGCGGAAACAACCCAGCAGGCCCTGCTCGGCGACGACTTTTCCATGGTCAATGCCGTCATTCTCATCATTACCCTGTTCACGACCGACGTCGCGCTCTCCTATGTCAAGCAGTGGTCACCCCGTACCGCCCTTCTGATGGATGGCGCGCCGACAGTCCTCATCAGCCGCGGCCAGCCGGATGCGGAAGCGCTGCGGCGGTCCCGCGTCAGCCTCGAGGACGTGCTCGAGGCGGCCCGCCAGAAACATGGCCTGCAGCGGCTCGAGGAGATCGAATTCGCCATCCTCGAGCCGAGCGGCTCCCTCAGCATCGTGCCCAAGGGCAGCGGGTGATGTGGGACAGCCGGAGCGAACCGGCGGTGGAACAATCGTTCCGGCGCGGGGGTTGGGGCGGCTCCAACGCCGGGAGAAGCGCCGCCATGATGCCCGACACCGTCGACCGCGTTCCCGCTCATACCGACGAAGAGATCAACCGGCGGATCGCGCTGGAAACAGCCCGCAGGTTCAGTCACTTCGCGGCCCATCCGGAAGAGATCGACGCCCGGCTCTCCGAGCTCGACGCGGAGTGGGACGTGGAGCGCATGCTCCAGGCCAAGGCCTCGGCCCTCGCCTTCACCGGGCTCGTCCTCGGCATGACAGCGAGTCGCAAGTGGCTCGTGCTGCCCGGTCTCGTGACGATGTTCCTCTTCCAGCACGCCATACAAGGCTGGTGTCCGCCCGTGCCCGTCCTGCGCCGTCTCGGCTTCCGGACGCCGACGGAGATCGAGCAGGAGCGTTACGGGCTCAAGGCCTTGCGGGGAGATTTTGAAGGTTTGCGCGAGGCGGCGGACAGGCTCGCATCGGTCATCGCCGCCATCGAGCTGCGGATCGACGGCCGGGCCGGCTGAGGGCCGGCCGTGCACTGTCAGCCTCGGCCGTTTTCCCTTCCCGCCCCCTTTTCGCGTTCGTGCTCGCCGGGAGTGGACAACGGCTCCGGGGCGGGTTCCCTCCGGGCGGGAACGGCTTCGCCCTCACCCTGATCGGTCAACGTCGGGAATTCGCCGGCGTTCTCGACGGCCTCGACCGGCTCGACGGGCGTGTCGGCCTCCTGCGGGTGCGTCAGAGGGTTCGGCTCCAGAGTGTCGGCCTGGCTGTCCTCGATGGCGATGATTTCGCGCGCCATCTCCCGATAGCGCTCCTCCCCGCCCGGCGGGCTGCCTTCTTCCCGCCAGAGGCGGTGGGCGCGCTGGCGGATGCGTTCCTCGAGCTCCGCTTCACGGTCGGGCATGGCGATGCGCCTCCTTTGCGCTGTTGTCTGGGTGACCTGTGCCAGAACGGCGCGCCGCCGCTTCTGTTCCCCGGATCGTCGAACGCCGCAGCAGCGATTTCGGAACAGTTGGGGGGCGGCCTTGTTCGGGGGGCGCCGTACACACGGCGCATTCATGCGAAGCGAGGCAAGGAAAACGAGATGGCGGTCTTCTCGGCAATCGTGCTCTTCGTCATGGGAGCAGCGCTGGCCTTCGGTGGTGGCTGGCTCGTCGCCCTCGGAGGCAGTTGGTACTATCTCATTGCCGGGCTCGCCTGCCTCGTCACCTCGGCGCTTCTCTTCGTCCGGCAGCCGGCGGCGCGGATGGTCTACGCGCTCGTGCTCGCCGGCACGCTCGCCTGGGCGCTGTGGGAGGTCGGGTTCGACTGGTGGCAGCTCGGCACCCGTGGCGGGGTTCCCGTGCTCGTCGGGCTCTGGCTGCTGCTGCCGTGGGCCGTCGGCCATGGACGCCGCTGGGATTTCGGGCGCATCGCGCTGGCCGCCGTCATCGTCGTCTCCATTGGGGTTGCCGGCTATGCGCTGACGCAGAACCTGCACGACAAATCCGGCACACTGGCTTCCGGCGCCGGAGAGGCAGTCCTGCAGGCCGGATCCGTTCCCGATGGGGACTGGCATCACTACGGCCGCACCCTGCAGGGGCAGCGCTATTCGCCGTTGACGCAGATCAACCCAGGCAATGTCGCCGAACTGACGGTGGCATGGACCTATCGCACCGGCGATCTGCGCCGGGAGGACGATGTGCAGGAGACGACCTATCAGGTCACGCCGCTCAAGGTCGGCGACACGCTCTATCTCTGCACGCCGCACCACATCGCCATCGCACTCGATGCCGCTACGGGCCAGGAGCGGTGGCGCTTCGACCCCGAGATCCCCCTCGACCCGAACCGCCAGCACCAGACCTGCCGTGGCGTCTCCTATTTCGCCGGCACCGACCTACAGGCCACCGATCAAGCCTGTGCCACGCGCATCTACCTGCCGACCTCGGACGCCCGCCTCATCGCACTCGACGCCAGGACCGGGCAGACCTGTCCCGACTTCGGCGAGAATGGCACCGTCGACCTGTGGGCCAACATGCCGAACCAGAAGAGCGGCTACTATTATTCCACCTCCCCGCCGGTGGTCGCCCAGGGCCTCGTCATCATCGGCGGAGCGGTCAACGACAACTACGCCATGGATTCCCCCTCCGGCGTGATCCGCGCCTATGACGCCCGCAGCGGGGCGCTCGTCTGGAACTGGGATTCGGGCAACCCCGAGCAGACGGAGCCGCTTCCTCCCGGAGCGACCTACACGCCAAACTCGCCGAACAGCTGGTCCGTCTCGAGCGCGGACGAGGACCTCGGCCTCGTCTATGTCCCGCTCGGCAACCGCACGCCCGACCAGCTCGGCATGGGCCGCAGCGACGCCGTGGAGCGTTTCTCGTCCTCCGTGGTCGCGCTGGAGATCGGCACCGGCCGGGTCCGCTGGGTCTTCCAGACGGTCCACCACGACCTGTGGGACATGGATGTGCCCGCCCAGCCGGCCCTCCTCGACCTGACGACCGACCAGGGCACCCGGCCGGCGATCGTCATCCCGACCAAGCAGGGCGACATCTACGTGCTCGACCGCAGGACGGGCGAGCCGATCCTTCCCGTGCGCGAGGTGCCCGCCCCCGGTGGCGCCATCCCGGAGGACTTCACCGCCCCGACCCAGCCGGTCTCGGCCCTCACCTTCAACCCGCCGACGCTGCGCGGCCGCGACATGTGGGGCGTCTCGCTGTTCGACCAGCTGGCCTGCCGCATCGCCTTCCGCTCGCTGCGCTACGAGGGCCGCTATACGCCGCCGTCGGTCCAGGGAACGCTCGTCTATCCCGGCAACTTCGGCACCTTCAACTGGGGCTCCGTCGCGGTCGACCCGGTGAACCAGACCATGTTCGGCATGCCCACCTATGTTGCCTTCACCTCCCGACTGATACCGGCCGACGAGATCAGCCCCGACGCGCGCGCCAATGCCGGCGAGGCCGGCCTCAACCTCAATGTCGGTGGCCCTTACGGCGTGATCATGCAGCCGTTCACCTCGCCGCTCGGCCTGCCCTGCCACGCGCCGCCGTGGGGCTATGTCGCCGGGGTCGACCTGCGCACCGGCAAGGTCGCCTGGCAGCACAGGAACGGCACCATCCGCGATGCCGCGCCCGTCCCCCTGCCCATCCGGATCGGCGTGCCCGGCATTGGCGGCCCGATCATCACCGCCGGCGGCGTCGCCTTCCTCGGCGCGGCGATCGACAATTACCTCCGGGGCTACGACGTGGCGACGGGCCAGATGCTGTGGGAGCAGCGCCTGCCGGCCGGCGGCCAGTCGACGCCGATGACCTATGAGGTGGACGGCCGGCAGTTCGTCGTGCACGTGGCCGGCGGCCACGGCTCGATCGGGACTGATGCGGGCGACTATGTCATCGCTTACGCCCTTCCCCGCAAATGACGAAACCGGAACCGGCCGCCCGCTCGGCCGTTAGGCCGGCAACCGCCGAGGCCTCGGGGGGCCCAGCGCCTCGTCCGCGCGATCGTCGAACGAAGCGGAGCATGCCAATGTCCCTTCTTTCCACATACGGCGCCGATATGTCGGTTCCTCCACGACCCGGACCGGATCCGGGACAGGAGCCCCCGTTCCCGGTGCCGCCGCCCGAGCAGCCCATTCCGCCTGTGGAAGAGCCGGATCCCGAGCGCATGCCGGACGAGACGCCCGATCCCAACCCCGACGAGACTGACGATCCGCCTCGCCGGGCCCCGGGCGACCATCCGATCCAGCACCCTCCGGACGAAGCCCCCTCGGCGGTGGCAGCCCGTGTCATCGACGGGCCGGAACACGTTGAAATCTCTGAGAAATGACGAGGTTTCGCTTGCATTCGGGCCTGCAACAGCCGAGGCTCGTATGTGATTAACATTTGTTAGGATCGCCATGGGCGAGAAGATCGGCAAACACATGAAGGAACCGACCGCCTCGGCGATGTGCCCGAGAGACGTCAGCTCCCTGCTCGACGAGATCGAGCGCGAACCGGTGCCCGAGCGGCTGCTCGTGCTTGCCCTCGAACTCCAGGAGGCGCTGACCAGGCGTCGGCGCGAGACGGAGCAGGACTGAAGCCGTCGGCGGAGCGCCGACGGTCACAATGGCGGCGGCTCGGCCGCGTAATGCCGCTGCCCGCGCTTGCAGAGATAGACCTCCGGCTCCGGCCGGTCGGTGATGACGAAGCCGGAGCTGCGCAGCATGGCTTCGACCGCAGCCCGGTTCGGGATGAACCAGTTCGTCGGATCGCCCGAATAGCGCTCCTCGACGAAGAACAGCTTCGGATAGTCGGGCCGCTCGAAGGCGTCCCACTCGGCGAAGGGATAGTCGTCCGCAAGGTCCGGCACCGTGTCCCAGCCGCGCATCAGGCTCTGGAACACGAGCACGTCGCCCGCCACGTGCTCGTGGATGAGGTCGAGCGCCAGCAGCGGATGGCGCAGGTGGTAGAAGACGCCCATGAAGAGCACGATGTCGAAGCGCTGGCCGAGCTGGCCCACCTCGTAGACGGACATCTGCCTGAGCTCGACATCGACGCCGGTCTGCTCGGCGGCGAAGGCGGCCTGCTCCAGGTAGTGGGGATCGGCGTCGATGCCGACGACGCGGCCTGCGTTCCGCTTCTTCATCTCGATGAGGTAGAAGCCGGCGTTGCAGCCGATGTCGAGCACGCTGCGGCCTTCGAGGTCCTGCGGCAGGGCGTGGGCGAACCGGGCCCATTTGAAGGCCGGATAATCGCCGAGGAAATGGTCCGGCGCTGTTTCCACCCCCTGGATGCGCAGGTTGTGGAACCATGGGCCGAGTTCGGCGATGCGGCGGCGGATGTCGACGGTCGCGTCAGATCGTTCGTTGAGTTTCATTGCTCTGCTGCACCCGTTCCTTGAGGCGACGAGGCTGGCCGCGCCGTTTGTAGCCGCTCGGCCGCGCCGATACCCTGAACCAGTCGATCGTGAGATCGAGCCCCTCCCTGAGCGGCACCGTCGGCTCCCAGCCGAGCACTTCGCGCGCCCGGCCGATATCGGGCCGCCGCCTGAGCGGATCGTCCTCGGGCAGGGGCAGGTAGACGACGCTGGACTGCGAGCCGGTTCCGTCGCGGACGAGACGGGCGAGTTCGTTCACCGTGAATTCGCCGGGATTGCCGAGGTTGACCGGCGCGCGCGGATTGGGCTCGACGCGCATCAGCCTCAGAAGGCCGTCGACGAGGTCCGATACGAAGCAGAACGAGCGCGTCTGCTCGCCGTCGCCGTGGACGGTGAGCGGCTTCCCGTTCAGCGCCTGGTCGATGAAGGTCGAGATGATGCGGCCGTCGTCCGGCTGCATCCGCGGGCCATAGGTGTTGAAGATGCGCGCCACGCGCGCATCGACGCGGCCAAGGCGCAGGAAATCGAAGCACAGCGCCTCGGCCGCCCGCTTGCCCTCATCATAGCAGGCGCGCGGGCCGGTGCAGTTGACGTTGCCGCGGTAGTCCTCCCGCTGCGGATGCTGCTCGGGATCCCCATAGACCTCGCTGGTGGAAGCCTGCAGGAAATGCGCGCCATGCTCCTCCGCGAGCGTCAGGAGATTGGCCGTGCCGACGACGCTCGTCATCATCGTGTGCACCGGCGCCGCCTGGTAGCGCGGCGGCGAGGCCGCACAGGCGAGATTGAAGATCTCGTCGAGATCCTCGTCGACCTCCAGGCTCTCGCTGATATCGTGCTCGATGAGGCGAAAGCGCGGATGGTTGTCGAGCGGCGCCACATTGGCGCGCCGCCCCGTCACGAAGCTGTCGACGCAGATCACGTTGGCGCCCTCGGCGATGAGCGCGTCGCACAGGTGCGAGCCGACGAAGCCGGCCCCCCCGGCGACGAGAACGGTCCGCACGCGCCTGCCCCGAACCGATGCATCCATCTGCCGCCTCCTGCCGTCTCACTCGGCCGCCACCGTGCGGAGCGGATCGACCGCCACCGCTTCGAGCGCCGCCACCAACTCGCCGGCCCGCGCCCTGCCGGTGTGGCCGGCAAGGACGCGCCGGCGCGCCGCAGCCGCGATCTCCCGGCGCCGGGAGCCGGATATCCGCGTCAGCGCGGTCACGACATCCTCGCTCGTGTCCGCGATGACGATGGCCTCGCCATCCGGGAAGAGCCCGTCGAGCCCGCGCCAGCGGTCGCTGATCACAGGCGTGCCGCAGGCTCCCGCCTCGAACAGCCGCACGCTCGGCGACCAGCCGGCGGCGATCATGTCGGCCCGCGTGACGTTGAGCGTGAAGCGCTGCCGGCTGTAGAACGAGGCGTGCTCGCCCGGTGGCAGATGCGTGATGCGCTCGACATTGTCCGGCCAGGCGATATCCGGCGGATATTGCGCGCCCGCCACCACGAAGCGCAGATGCGGCAGCCGCCGCGCCGGCCCGATCAGCAGGCGCTCCAGGGCCGGCTGCCGGTCGGGGCTGTAGGTGCCGAGATAGCCCAGATCCCATCGCGGCGCTTCGCCCGTCGGGTGGTAGGCGGCAGGGTCGACCGAGCAATGCAGGGCCACCGCCCGCCGGGCGCCGTGCTCGCGCTCGAGCCGCTCCAGCACCTCGCCGCTGGAGAAGGAGAAGTAGATGTCGAAGAGCGGCACCTGCCGCCGGGCAAGGTAGTCCTCCTCCCCGCGCTCCAGCCGCCGCATCGTGACGGGGGTGTCGATATCGTAGAAGCTCAGGTTCGCGAGTCCGGCCTCGGCAAGCAGGTCGATGACCGCGACGCCGTCCGGCACGAAGGAGCCGACGATCACCGCATCCGCACGGCGCAGCGCCGGCAGGAAGCGGCGCAGCCCCTCGACGCTGCGGTAATAGGCGAGCCGGCAGAAGTCGGGCTTCGGCAGGTCGCGATGATCGGCGTACCAGGGCACGTCCCGCTCGAGGAACAGGATATCGTGGCCCTCCTCGGCAAGGCCCCGCAGCAGGGCCCTGTAGGTGGTGGCATGGCCGTTGCCCCAGGAGGAGGACAGCGACAGGCCGAGCACGGCGATGGACAGACGCTTCATCATTCGGCAGCCTCGACGTTGCGGGACCGGACGAACTGCCGGAACAGGCGGTCCACCTGCTCGGCACGGTGCTCGTAGGTGTGCTCGGCGAGGATGCGCGCCCGCGCCCGCTCGCCGATGGCCCGGGCCCGTTCCGGCGTCAGGGCGGCGAGCGCCTCGGCGACGTCACGCCCGTCACGGGCGACGAGCACCTCCTCACCCTCCTTCAGGAAGAGGTCGAGTCCCTCCCATGCATCGGTGATGAGGCAGGCGCCCGCCCCCGCCGCCTCGAACACCCGGGTCGCCGGCGAGAAGCCGTTCTCGGCCATGCTGGCCCTGCTGATGTTGAGCACCGCCTTCGGCGTGACGTTGAAGGCGTTATGGTCTCGCGTCGGCACATGGCCGAGGGAGCGCACGTTGGCCGGCAGCGGCTTGTCGTCCCAGCCGGCGCCGCCGAGGAGGAAGCGCTGCTCGGGCAGGAGGCTGGCCGCGCGGAGGAAGAACTCCTCCACCCGCGCCTCCCGGTCCGGCAGGCGGTTGCCGAGGAAGGCGAGATCGCAGGAAAAGCGCTCGTCCGGCGCGACGGGGTGGTGCGTCTCGGGATCGAGCGCGTTGTAGACGGGGATGCAGCGGGCGGCGCCGAAGCCCTCGTAGGCCCTCACCACCGGGTCCCCGCCGCCGTAGGTGAGGACGAGGTCGAGCCGTCCCAGCGCGCGGTGCAGCGCGTGACCCGGGTCTTGCGCCATCTCGGCGAGGGTCGCCGGAGCGTCCACGTCCCAGAAGATCCTGATGGCGTCGGGCGCCGCGGCATCGAGCACGGCCGCGAGGATCTCGTCGTCCGCGAAGCCGACCCCGCTCGCCTTGACGACCACATCCGCCTCGCCGGCGCGACCGGCCACCTCCTTCAGCGCATCGATGCTCGCCTCGTACACGACGACGCGGCACCACGACGGCGGCTCGATGTCGCGATGCTTCTGCCTGTCATAGGCATCCGGTTCGTAGAAGGTGATGTCGTAGCCGCGCGCGGCGAGCGCCTTGAGCAGCCCCCGGTAATAGGTCGCGGCACCGTTCCAGTAGGACGACACCAGGCTCGAACCGTAGAAGGCGATCTTCATCGTGCGGCAGCCTCCATGAGCGGGATCTGGCGCTGCACCGCATCCGTGCCCCTGCGGGCGATCAGCCCGAGGAGTTCGTCGACGCGGTGCGCGCAGGTGTGGCGGGCCCGGATGGTCTGAAGGCCCGAAGCGGCGAGCGATGCCGCAAGAGCGGGGTCGTGCAGCACGTCCCGGAGCATCCGCGCCATCGCCTCGCCGTCGCTTGCGACGAGGAAGTCCTCGCCAGGGCGGAAAAGTCCTTCGCTGTCGGACCAGGGGGCGCAGATGAGCGGGATGCCGCAGGCCAGCGCCTCGAAGACGCGGATGGTCGGGATGCCCGGCAAGGCTTCCACATAGGGCCGGCGCGGCACGTGTACGGTGACCCGGTGGCGGGCGAAGGCGGCGGGCACGTCCGCATTCGCGATCCAGCCGCGATACCGGAGCCCGGTCGTCGCCAGCCGCTCCAGCGCTTCCGGCGGATAGCGCACGCCGCGCACCTCGCCGGCAAGGCCGAGCCGGCGGGCCGGCTCGATCAGCATCGCCTCGAGCTCGGCCGAGCGTTCTCCGTCGCCCCAGTTGCCGATCCACACGAGATCGCCCTGTCGCTCCTCCTCGAGCGGCCGGAAGAGCCGCGTGTCGGCCGCCTCGTGCCAGGTCACCACCTCCCCGCCCCAGCCGGCGGCGAGATAGCGCTGCCGCAGGGCTTCGCCGAAGGCGAGAATGCAGTCGTAGTCCTTGAGCTGGAGCGCCGCGATCTCGGGCCGGGCGGAGACGGCACGGTGGTGCGTGTCGTGGAAGATGAGGATGAATCGGCCGCCGTCGCGGCGCGCCCTGCCGATGCGCGCGACGAGAGCCGGATCGGTCCACTCGTGGACGATCACGACATCGGCCTCCTCGAGGGCCTCCTCGTGGGCGAAATCCGGCCCGTAGGACTGCGATTGCAGCGTCGGGAAATCGCGCGCGAAGCGCGCCACGGCCGCCTCGCCCTGATCGGCGACGAGATTGGTGCGGCTCCAGCCGTCCGCGGGCTCGAGCGCGAGCGCCTCGTGCCCTCGCGCCTGGAGCTCGCGCATCACGCCGCGCAGGAAATGCGCATTCCCGTGGTTCCAGTCGGAGACGAGGGAATGGGTGTAGAAGAGGAAGCGCATCTCAGGTCCTCGCGATCGCGATCTCCGCCGGCGTCGCGGCGAGCGAGCGGTAGAGGGCGGCCATGGCCTCGGCCTGCGCCTTCAGCGTATAGCGGCGCGAACGCATCAGCGCCTTCCGCCCCATCTCGGCGCGCCGGGCGGGATCGGCGGCAAGCTGCGTGACGGCGCGGGCGAGCGCGCGCGGGTCGCGGGGATCGAAGAAGAGCGCCGCATCGTCCCACAGCTCCCGGTAGGTCGGGATGTCGGCGAGGACGAGGGCCGCCCCGAGCGCCGCACCCTCGAGGGGTGCGAGGCCGAACGGCTCGTAGAGCGAGGGCGAGACGACGATGCCGGCCTCCGCCATGCGGGCGAGCACCTCTGCGTGCGTGACTTCGCCGAGCTCCACCGCATGTTTGAGGGCGACGCTCTGGCCATTCGGCCCTGTCGTCGGCCCGGCCATCAGGACGGGAACATCCGTCAGGGCCGCGGCGGCATCGAGCACGGCAGCGTTCTTGCCGTCGTCCCACCAGCGGCCGGCCGAGACGACGCCGCCATCGGCGCCCGCGCGCTCCTGCATCGGCGCGATGCCGTTGCGCACCACCCTCAGCCGGTTGAGGCGGCCGTAGCAGCGCTCGACGAGAGCGGCATGGCTGTCGCTGGGAACGACCACGGCATCGGCGCGGGCAAGACCCGCCGCATTGCGCCGGACCTGCCAGAGCCAGTTCTCGGGCAGGGGACCATCGTGCATCGCCTCCCACCAGGTGACAACGCAGGAGTGGGATACGACGACGACGGGCAGCGTCGTATGGATGCCCACCGCCTGCGTCGGCAGGTTGAGATGCAGGAGATCGACTTCGTGCTCCTCCGCGAGGCGATCGAGCAGGCCGGCGAGCCGGTCGAGCCCGGCCTCGTTCTCGACCGTCCAGTCGAGCGGCGCATCGAGCCAGACGAGTTCACCGATCCGGCTCGCTTCCGCCACCTTCTCCGGCGAAGGCGGCGGCCCCATGCCGACGAGGACCGTCTGGATGCCGAGAGACCGCAGGGCGGACGCCAGCGAGACGGCATAGCGCCAGACGCCGCCGACGGCATCGAGCGTCATCAGGACGCGCCAGCGCGCCTCGACTGCAGGAACAGCAGGCGGAACGGCACCGTCGTATCGCAGGGCCCCGCTCATGCCGTCGCCCTCTCCGCCATCGCGCCGAGGCCGCGCTCGGCGCGCAGCCAGGCGGCGAGATCGGCGAGCCCCTCCTGCCAGGACACGCCCGCCCGCCAGCCGGTCGAGGCCTCGATGAAGCGGGTGTCGGCGACGAAATAGCGCTGGTCGCCCTGGCGCACCGCGCCCGGCACGATGCGCGGCTCCTCGTTGACGAGGCGCCGGATCTCGGCGAGCACCGTCCTGAGGCTGACGGCATTGGCAACTCCACCGCCGAGATTGAATGCCCGGCCGCTGAGCCTGTCGATCCCGGCCAGAACGGCCCGGTAGGCGGCGACGGCATCGCTCACATGCAGGATGTCGCGCACCTGCTTGCCGTCACCGTAGATGTTGATGCTGCGCCCCTCGAGCGCCGCGATGAGGAAATGGGCCACCCAGCCCTGGTCCTCGGTGCCGAACTGGCGCGGGCCGTAGATGCAGCTCATGCGCAGCACCGCGGCCGGAATGCCGAAGGAGGCGGCATAGTCGAGCACGTACTGATCGGCCACGCCCTTGGAGCAGCCATAGGGTGTGCAGAAGGCGAGCGGCCGGGTCTCGCCGATGCCGTGGCGGGCGATCGCCGGATCCGTCGGCTCGTAACGGTCCTCGCGCTCGACGAGGTCGATGTCGCCGAGCGCGCCGTAGACCTTGTTGGTGCTGGCGAAGACGACGGGAATGGGCCGGCCTGCGAGGCGGATGGCCTCGAGCACGTTGAGCGTGCCGCGCGCATTCACCTCGAAGTCCTCGACGGGCCTTGCGAGGCTCGTCGTCACCGCGGTCTGGGCGGCGAGATGGAAGACGGCCTTCGCCTCGGCGATGACCGGAGCGATGGTCTCGAAATCGCGCACGTCCGCCAGAAAGGGACGGACACGCTCGCTGTGACCGGCCCTCAGCCAGGCGAGGTTCTCCACCACCCCGGGGCGGCTGCAGTCGTCGAGCACGATGACGTCCTCGCCATCCCGCGCCAGCGCATCGGCAAGATTCGAGCCGATGAAGCCGCTGCCACCGGTGACGACGACCGGCCGCTCCCGGCGGCCGGCCGCGGGCGCAGCAGGACCGGCACGGTCTGGCACCTCGGCCCTCATGACACGAGCCCCCGCTTTTCGAGGAGGGCACGCATCTCGGCGCTGCGGTCGCTCGCCCCGACATCCGCGACCCAGGCGGCGAACTCGCCGAGGCTGTCCTCCAGCTGGTGGCGCGGCTCGTATCCGAGGAGCTCGCGCGCCTTGCCGAGGTCGGCAAAGCAGTTGCGGATGTCGCCCGCGCGCATCTTGCCGAGGATCTCCGGCGCGACGTCCGGTCGGCCGAGCGCTTCGGCGGCGAGCGCGGCGACACGCCTGATGCTGTAGGAATTGCCGCTGCCGATATTGATGGCATGGCCGGCCGCCTGTGGCTTCTCCAGCGCAAGGCGGAAGGCGCGCGCCACATCCTTCACATGGACGAAGTCACGCCGTTGCTCGCCGTCCTCGAAGATGAGCGGGGGATTGCCGTTGGCGAGGCGCGCGGCGAAATTGGCGAGGACGCCGGTGTAGGGATTGCCGAGCGCCTGGCCCGGACCGAAGACGTTGAAGAGCCGCAACGCGACGGCATCGACCTTGTAGGCCTCGCCGAAGATCAGCACCGCCTGCTCCTGGGCGAACTTCGTCAGGGCATAGATGGAGGCGAGGTCGATGCGCTTGTCTTCGTCGGTGGGGACGGCGATGAGCGGCTGGCCCTTCTCGTCGTAGAGGTCCCACTGGCCCTGGATCAGCTGCTTGCGCGAGCGGCGGACGCCGTCGGCGCGGTTGCCGTCACGGGACTGGTAAAGCCCCTCCCCGTAGACGCTCATGGACGAGGCGACGACGATGCGCTCGACCGGCCGGTCGATGAGTTCCTCCAGCAGCACGGCCGTGCCGAGATCGTTGCCGCCGACATAGCGGGCGATCTCGTACATCGATTGGCCGACACCGACTTCGGCAGCGAGATGCACGACGCAGTCGACCCCGGCGAGTGCGTCGCGCACGACCTCCCTGTCGCGCAGGTCGCCGAAGATGTAGTGGGCGCGGTCGTCTCTCCTGAAACCGCCCTCCGCGTGGACCTGCTCGACGAGGCTGTCGAGCACCCTTACGGCATAGCCGCCGGCAAGGAGTTCATCCGTCAGATGACGCCCGATGAAGCCGCAGCCGCCCGTAATCAGAACTGTCTTGGGCACGTTCGCTCCAGATGTATCGAGAAAACCGAGTTGCAGCGTCCGAACAATGCGCGCCAACGTTTGTTCCACCTCCTCGCCGCGGGCCGTTTTGAACGAGGCTACGCAGGCCGGCGGGGGCCTTGAGGAACAATCGATGCTGCGGCTGGTTCGACGGGCGGTCCACCACGAGGAGACAGCCGATGAGCGAAGCCAAGACCACGACCGATCACGCGGCCATCCGCAAATGGGTCGAAGCGCGGCAGGGCCGGCCGGCGCGGGTCAAGACGTCAGGGCCCGGCGGCATCCTGCGTATCGATTTCGGCAAGCCTGAAGATAACCTCGAGGAGATCTCCTGGGAGGAGTTCTTCCGCATCTTCGACGAGAACCGCCTCGCCTTCCTGCATCAGGAGCGGACGGAGGGCGGCGACCTCAGCCGCTTCAGCAAGTTCATCGAGCGCGACGGCTCCTGAGGCCGTCGCCCTCACCCGTCGTTTCAACCTTCACGATGGCCCGGAGTTCGCCGCAGCCGCCCCGAAACGGTGAAGTGTCGCCGGCTCAGGACTTGTCGCGGCGCCCGCCGGATGCGGAGCCGGAATCTCCCGAACGTGCGCCTTTGCCAAGGTCGGTCCGCGCCCGCTTGTCCTTGTCGAGCTTCTCGAAACTCTCGATCACACCGTCCGTATCCTGCCGGACATCGGCCACGGCGCGACGCTCGTTGTGAACATTCCCCTGGTCGTTTCCCTGCAG
>Ga0065721_10005291_pt1 | contig 34091 bp, 31 predicted proteins | sample Mesricmetagenome_FD_59108 | JGI IMG/M metagenome (GOLD analysis project Ga0065721, IMG submission 59108) | Mesophilic microbial community from rice straw/compost enrichment Sample: eDNA_1 v2 (version 2) | ecosystem: Engineered > Solid waste > Grass > Composting > Bioreactor | place: USA: Davis... | reverse complement strand
GCGAAGCAGTACTCAATGATTCAGACTGGGCTGAAGTGGTCGATGAGCTGAATGTCCTGCTGCGGGACTGATCAGCCACCTGAAGAAAAAGCATGAAAGGCATGTTCACAGTGAACATGCCTTTTTTATTGGTTTGGTTTTATCCGCTTTTTTTCAACACCCGGTAGCTTTGGCTATAATCCCCACCTTTCATGCGTTAACCGGGATATCCCTCATCTATGTCGCACTTCTCCCGCTCTCTGCTTGCTCCGCGTCACTGGCCATCCTGGATGGGGGCGGGCATCTGGTATCTGCTGGCACAGTTGCCGTATCGCTTTCAGATTGTTCTGGCCCGTCTGATCAGTCCATTGCTGAAACGCAACAAGAAACGTCTGCATATGGCGCAGGTAAATATTGATCTGTGTTTCCCGCACCTGAGTGAGGCGGAGCGGCAGAAGCTGCTCGACGAAACGCTGTTCTCAACGGCCATGGCCATCTTCGAGACGGGCATCGCCTGGTTCTGGTCGAAGAAGCGCCTGCGTAGGTTGTTTACCATCAGCGGGGTAGAGCATCTGGAGGCCGCCAAGCGGGACGGACAGGGTGCGCTGCTGTTGAGCATGCACTTTACTCATCTGGATCTGGGCAGTGCGATGCTCGGGCAGCATACGGACTACGATGGTATGTATCGCCCCCACAAAAATCCTGTTTACGACTATCTGCAGAAGACGCGGCGCGAAGCCTACTGTCCTGGGATTACCATCCCACGGGATAACGTGAGACTCATGATCAGCCGCCTGCGTCAGGGACGCATGGTGTGGTATGCACCGGACCGTGATCTCGGCGCCCGGATGAGTCTGTTTGTCCCTTTCTTCGGCGTACAGACTGCCACCGTCTCAGCGACCAGCAAATTTGCCCAAATGGGACGCGCCAAGGTCATTCCTTTTACCCAGCGACGTCTTGATAACGGGAAAGGTTACGACCTGGTGATTCACCCGCCTTTTGACGACTTCCCTTCGGGGAACGAGTATCAGGATACGCTGCGGGTCAATCAGTTCATGGAGCGGGAAATTCTCAAATGCCCGGGACAATATTTTTGGGCGCAGCCCCGCTTCAAGACGCGGCCGGAGGGTGAGCCGCCGTTATATCGTCGGAGGAAATAAGGATGTATCAGGTGGCTGGGCGTGATGAAATGAAGTCTTTCTGAAGAATTGCGACCTTTTTGTGCCCAGCCCTTGCTGTTTGCGTTAGAATGCGCGCCGTTTATGCGCAGCCCGACGATCATACCGCCTGAAATTCCCCTCTAAGGCGTTTGCGTTGCGCTCAATCACTGAATCTTTCTCTTGCCCAGGTGCTTCTTAAGTTATTTGTCAAATGTCTTTTCTGATCCCATGCGCCAGCGCCAAGCTGCAATGCCATAGCCCATGCGACAGACGTTTCCCTGGTCAAGGAGGCTAACTGTTTATTAATTAAAATGGTGATGAACTATGCCTGCGTTCCTTGAAGTTATCTTGATCGGCTTTGCCATTCTGGCGCTCCTGGGTGTGATCTTTGAAGAGGTCATCCATGTGAACAAAGCCAAGACCACCCTGTTTTTCGGCTGTGCGTCCTGGTTGATGATGTTTATGTTTGCGGGTTCAGAGGAGCAGCAGGAATTCATGCTGGAAAGGCTGGATCACAACCTGCTGGAGATTGCGACACTCTGGTTGTTTTTGATGGCGACCATGACATTTGTTGCCTACCTCAACGCCAAAGGTCTGATTCAGACGCTGGTGCAGAGAGTCTGTCCGCAACAGATGAGCAAACGCAGCCTCATGGTAATGGTGGCAGTGTTTGCGATGTTCCTGTCGATGGTATGCGACAACGTCACCGCGACACTGGTAACACTGGGGTTGATCCACGCATTCAATCTCGATAATCAGACCCGCATCAAGCTGGCCGTGCTGGTGGTATTTGCGGTGAACTCCGGTGGTGTGGCACTGATCACCGGGGATGTGACAACGTTGATGATCTTCCTCGCCGGTCACGTCACTATGCTGGAATTGTTCGTACTGGTTATGCCCGCGATATGTGGTGTGCTGGTGCTCAGTCTGATGCTGTTCCCCGGTGTTAACGGAACTGTGTCCACGGATAAAGTCAGACGGCAGTTTAAGCCGATGGATATCGCCATCATGGTGATCTTCTTCACTACCATCTTTTGCACCATGCTGTTCAACTTCCTCTTCCAGATACCACCGGTACTGACCTTCCTCACTGGTCTGTCACTGATGTTTCTGGCCGGACAGAGTATCCATAACAACAAAGAAGAGCTGCGCATCCTCGAATATATTCGGCAGGTTGAGTTTGAAACCCTGCTGTTCTTCCTGGGAATCCTGCTGCTGGTGGGTATGCTCAAGGAGGTGGGTGTACTGGAAGTACTGACCGCAGGCTATGCGCAGGTCAGCCCGGTTGTTGCTAACTACAGTGCTGGTCTGATCTCCGCGCTGATCGATAACGTTCCGCTGACGGCAGCGTTGTTGAAGGCCTCGCCCACGCTGGATACACCGGAGTGGCTGGGTTTGACTTACGCCGTTGGCGTTGGTGGGTCATTGCTGGCAATTGGTTCGGCGGCCGGTATCATCGCCATGAGCAAGGTTAAAGGCTTAACCTTCGGCAGCCATATCCGTTATTTCCCCTTCTTGCTGGTGGCTTATACGGTGGGCTATTGGATTACGGTTACGCTGGCAAAGATGTTGTTCTAACACGATGTTAAAAAAGCCCCCGACTGCATGAGCGGTCGGGGGCTTTTTTATGCCTCAGAGATCAGGGCGGCAGGTTTAACTGCTGCGCAGTGTTCCACGTCAGCTGTCAGGCTTCCACCATGGCCCCTTTGTTGATGCCTTCGAAAGCCTTTACACGAATCTCGCTGCCCGGGTTTTCCGTAGCTGTGACGTGTGCAATGTGATAAGCAAGAAATTCCACGGTGCTGTCGGTATCGATCAGATAACAACACCGCTGGGGCAACGTCAGTTCGAAAGGACCCTGCGCAGAGGTATACGCAAAGTGGTAATAGGCCACCCCGCCAAAATGTGGGCGCGCGATGATGTCTTCACGAGTGCCAATATAGATATCACGCCAGCGTTCGGCCCAGTCCGCTTCCAGCGCTGCGGATTTTTCCCCGTCGGCCCAGATGTCAATTCTCGAACGATGACCATGGGCGATTCGCTGGCAGTTGCCGCTATGCTTTTTCAAGCCGTGACTGTAGTGGTAAAAAGCCCCATCTATGGCTTCGCAGGTGAAGCTCAGCTCCAGCTGAGCCACGCTGTCCGGGAATAATGTTTTCAATCGGCTGATGCACCAGCGGGCCACAGACTCTGGGGTGAGCACTGTGGCATCTACCAGGGCAATAGCTTCTTTGGGTGAGCGGGTATGCAGGAATTCTCCGTCGTCACCAAATTCCCATTGAATATCCAGCTGGTCGCCAATCTCGGTAATCGTGATATTGGGCGAGTGGACGGGCACAGCCAGGCGATGATCCAGCTCAGTATCCAGCCAGTGACGCAGGAGTTTCTTGACGGTGCCAAAGTCGCACACCATGCCCTGTTCATCCAGGTCACCATGCAGGATGACATTTGCCAGCCAGGTTTCGCCCAGCACTCCGCGCTGCGGATCAAGGAAGCTGAAATCAACATTGGTGAGATTATCGACGAACAACAACATAAGCGGCCGGTTGACTGGGTGGTAGTGGGAAAGGCGGCCATGATACCACCTGGAGTGGGTCAAAGGCACAGAAGGCGGAAAAGACAGAAGACTCCGGAAACGATCAACTGGCTATCAGGCGGTACCAGCTTATTCAAATAGATCATGGGTTCGTAGTTGCGAGGGGTGAGGGAAGTAGCTAAGATGATCTTGTGGTTGATGTGACAATAAGTTCGGGTGCCGAGTATTCGTCTTCCGTTGTCCGAGCCTTCGGAGGGCAGAATCACTGACTGTTGTTACTCCCATCTGCTGGATGCCCCTGTATCTGGCCGTTGTTCATGAAGCCTTGACAGTCCCCTACTGTCATTTTTTTTCAAGCGCTGGCTTGGGGTCCGGAGGTTTTCTCCGGACCTTAATCTTTTCCTGCGGCGGCACTGACCTGAGTCAGGCCACTGGCTCTCGCTTCAAGCAAACTCCCTCGTCTCAACTTCAGTAATAACGCGATTTTTCTCACCATATTCGGCCCGCAGTATGTTCGCCGCTTCCACCATCCGTGCCAGTGCTGCTTCGGTCTCAGGCCAGCGACGGGTCTTCAGGCCGCAGTCCGGGTTGACCCACAGGCGCTCAACCGGCAGCTCCCGTGCCGCCCGCCGCAGCAGGTTGACCATGGTCTGCACCTCCGGCACGTTGGGGGAGTGAATGTCATACACCCCTGGACCGATATCATTGGGATACTTAAAGGCCTCAAATGCCTGCAACAGCTCGCCGTCGGAGCGGGAGGTTTCTATGGTGATCACATCCGCATCCAGGTCTGCAATGGCACCGATAATGTCATTGAATTCCGAGTAGCACATATGGGTGTGGATCTGCGTGCTGTCCTGGACGCCGCTGGCGCTGATGCGGAAGGCCTTCACTGCCCATTCCAGATAGGTTTTCCAGTCTTTCCGGCGCAGGGGCAAGCCTTCGCGGATGGCCGGTTCGTCGATCTGAATCACCTTGATTCCTGCTGACTCCAGGTCAGTCACTTCATCGCGTAAGGCCAGGGCGATCTGTAAAGCCGTGATTCCCTTGGGCTGATCATCGCGCACAAACGACCAGAAGAGCATGGTAATCGGGCCGGTCAGCATGCCTTTAACTGGCTTTTGACTCAGTGACTGGGCGTAACGCGCCCAGCGGAGGGTGATTGGATCTGGACGGGACACGTCGCCATAGATAATCGGTGGTTTGACACACCGGGAACCGTAGCTCTGCACCCATCCATACTGTGTAAACGCATATCCGTTAAGGTGTTCACCAAAGTATTCCACCATGTCATTGCGTTCTGCTTCGCCGTGGACCAGTACATCAAGCCCCAGCTTTTCCTGGCGTGCGATGGCTTCTGCAATTTCCTCGCGGATACGGCTTTCGTATTCGGCCTCGTCGATCACGCCTTGCTTAAAAGCGCGGCGGGTCTGGCGGATATGATCAGTCTGGGGGAAGGAACCGATAGTTGTGGTGGGCAACAGTGGCAGCTTCAGCAGGGCCTGCTGTTGCTTTATGCGTGTGCTGAAGCTGCTGCTGCGCTCGCTGTCCTGCGGCGTTACCGCCTGCAGACGAGCCTGAACAGCGGGATTGTGGATCAGGGCTGAGGTGCGCCGCGCCTCGGCAGCAGCATTGCTCTGGCTCAGAGCCTGCTGTGCCGCTGCATCTGTGGGGCGGATTAACAGCGTCTTGAGCGTTACGACTTCGTCGATCTTCTGCCGTGCAAAGGCCAGCCAGCTTTTAAGTTCAGCATTAAGTTGCTCTTCGCGCCCCAGATCAACCGGCGAATGTAACAGTGAGCAGGAAGGAGCTATCCATAAACGTTCACCGAGGCGGGCCTGGGCCTCCGTTAAAGCGGTGAGGGATTTTTCCAGATTATTGCGCCAGACATTGCGCCCGTCGACGATGCCGACCGACAGGATCTTATGCGCCGACAGCCGATCTATCACCGGCAGCACCTGCTCAGGCGCACGTACCGCATCAATATGCAGGCCGGCCACCGGAAGATTCACGGCAATGGACAGGTTTTCACCCAAGGCGCCGAAGTAGGTCGCCAGCAGGAATTTCAGCTGGCGGTGTTGCAGACGATGGTAGACAGCTTCAAACGCCTGTTGCCATTTGAGGGGCAGGTCAAGGACGAGGATCGGCTCATCGATCTGCACCCATGTGGCACCGACATCTGCCAATGCCTGCAGCAGNTGTTCATAAGCCGGCANTAGGTTTTCCAGCAGGTNGAACCTGTCGAAGTCATGGCCTTTCTCCTTGCCCAGCCACAGATAACTGAGGGGGCCGAGGATGACTGGCTTAACAGNGTAACCGGCGGCGATAGCCTCTGCGGTTTCATCAATTATCTGACGCCAGCTCAGGCTGAAGGTCTGGCCGATGTGAAACTCCGGCACCAGGTAGTGATAGTTGGTATCGAACCATTTGGTCATATCCGACGCGGTGGTGGCATGACCCGTGGGTGCCTGGCCCCGCGCTACCCGGAACAGGGTATCAAGATCTACGTCCGTACAAGGGCTGGCTGGTGCGGGCTGATGTGCACTGGTGTGGCTGTGGCCGCAGCAGGGGGCAATATCTTGAGCAGCTTCCGGAGCGCTTACCTCGGCTCCCGGGCGATGGCGGACGGGAATATTGCCTAAGGTCGCTGACATGGTCAGTACTTGGTCATACCAGGCGAAGTCCCCGGTAGGAATCAGGTCAAGGCCGGCCTCAGCCTGTAGTTGCCAGTGGCGCAGCCGCAGTTCCCGGCCCACCTTCTCCAGTTCAGCCTGATTAATATCCCCGCGCCAGTAAGCTTCCAGCGCCTTCTTCAACTCCCGATCCACCCCTATGCGGGGAAAGCCCAGGTTATGAGCTAAAACAGCTGCATCCGACATTTTTTGCCTCTTTTTTATCCAATTAACGATGGTGGGCATTGTGGGGCAGTGATTAACTTGAATCAAACTGATAAATTTCAGGTTAAACATGAATTAAATTTATATTAATCTTGCACGCGCGTAGTTGTGAGAAGCTCCGCAAGTATTGTTGGGTTACGCAGCGGCGCTGCTAACCCAACCTACATTTCCAGGTTTCGGCGTAGGTCGGGTTAGCCAAAGGCATAACCCGACAACTAATAGGGCTAATCCGCCGCAACGAGATGTATCACCTGATGAGGTCGTTATGATTGAAATCCGCCATTTGAAGACGCTTATTGCACTGCGCGAGACCGGGAGTCTGGTGGAGGCGGCGGAGCGGCTGTTTCTCACCCAGTCGGCGCTGTCCCATCAGCTCAAGGAGCTGGAAAGCCGGTTGGAGTGTGAGCTGTTTGTGCGCAAAAGCCGGCCGTTACGCTTCACGGAAGCGGGCAAGCGGCTGTTGCTTCTGGCCGATGAGGTTACTGCCAAAGTCAGCGAGGCCGAGCGGGATCTGCAAAAGCTGCTGCATGGTGAGGCAGGGCGTTTATATATGGCCATCGAATGCCATAGCTGCTTCAACTGGCTGATGCCGACGGTGGAGGTTTATCGCAATCAATGGCCGGCCATTGAACTGGATTTCTCCAGTGGTTTTACCTTCGAACCTTTACCAGCCCTGGCGCAGGGAGAGGTGGACCTGGTGATTACCTCAGACCCCTTGCCTTTGAAGGGGGTAGAGTATGTCCCTCTATTCAGCTACGAAATGCAGATAGCGATCGCCAACCAGCATCCGCTCCACCCCAAAGGATTCCTGCAGCCGGAGGACCTGGCGGACCAGACAATCATTACCTACCCGGTGGAGCGAAATCGCCTGGATATTTTCAAATATTTCCTCGATCCAGCCGGTATTGTGCCAGCTGGTGTCCGGACTTCCGAATTAACACTGATGATGGTGCAGCTGGTGGTCAGTGGGCGCGGGGTCTGTGCCTTGCCCAACTGGGTTCTGGCGGAATACGTTGATCAGTCCTTGATCAGCGTGCGTTCTGCCGGTGAACAAGGGATATGGCCCACGCTTTACGCAGCGCTCCGTGAAGAGCAATTGAGCGCGCCTTTTGTGCAGGATTTCCTCAAGTTGGCCAAGGCGCACTGCCTGAAGAACCTCGCGGGGGTTCGGCCGCCGGGTTAACCATCGCCGGTAGTGGCGCCTTCGTTGGCAGGGCGTGCCAGCCGGGCGAATTTTGCTAAAACGCCCCGCGTATAACGGGGTTCCGGATGCTTCCATTCCGCCCGCCGGGCTGCAAGTTCCTCATCGTTTACATGCAGGTGCAGGCTGAGGGTCTCCGCATCGATGGTGATCAGGTCGCCGTCCTGCACCAGCGCAATGGTGCCTCCGGCGTAGGCTTCCGGTGCCACGTGCCCCACCACCATGCCCCAGGTGCCGCCGGAAAAGCGCCCGTCGGTAAGCAGTCCCACGCTTTCGCCCAGCCCCTTGCCGATCAGGGCCGAGGTTGGCGCCAGCATCTCCGGCATCCCAGGACCACCTCTGGGACCCAGGTAGCGCAGCACCAGCACATCGCCAGCGCGAATCCGGTCATTGAGGATGGCATCCATTGCGCTGGCTTCATCGTTGAAAACCCGCGCCGGGCCAGTGATTTTAGGTGTTTTGAGTCCGGTTATCTTTGCGACAGCTCCTTGCTCCGCCAGATTACCTTTGAGGATGGCAAGGTGGCCTTCCGGGTAGATCGGTGCTGATACCGGATAAATTACCGGAGGGGCATCGGGTGTCGGGGCAGGCAGGCTGCGAAGCTCTTCCGCGAGGGTGCGGCCGGTGATGGTCAGACAATCACCGTGCAGCAGCCCGGCGTCCAGCAGCGCCTTCAATACCCGCGGTACACCTCCTGCCCGATGCAGATCCACAGCCAGGTAACGGCCGGATGGTTTGAGGTCACACAGCACCGGCACTCGCTGGCGTACCCGCTCGAAATCATCGAGCGTCCATTCCACCTCGGCAGCCCGCGCAATAGCCAGATAATGCAATACTGCATTGGTGGAACCGCCGACAGCCATGATCAGGGCCACCGCATTGGCAATCGCATCGCGCGTAATAATGTCCCGCGGTTTGAGATCCCTTTTTATGGCTTCCAGCAATACGCGGCCCGAGGCGGCAGCACTGGTCACCTTCTCGGCATCGGTATTGGCCATGGTGGATGATCCCAGCAACGACATTCCCAGTGCCTCGAAAGATGCGCTCATGGTATTGGCAGTGTACATGCCACCGCAGGATCCGCTGGAAGGGCAGGCGTGTCGCTCAATGGCCTCGAACTCCACCGCATCGATACGGTCGGCCGTGTATGCGCCAACCGCTTCAAACACCGAAACGATATTCAGATCGCGTCCCTGCCAATGGCCTGGTTTTATGGTCCCGCCGTATACGTAGATGCTGGGCACGTTAGTCCGTGCCATCGCCATCATCCCACCCGGCATGTTCTTGTCGCAGCCACCGATGACCAGAACACCGTCCATCCACTGTCCCTGAACGCAGGTCTCAATGCAGTCCGCAATGACCTCGCGGGAGATCAGGGAATACTTCATGCCTTCTGTACCCATGGACATCCCATCGGAGATGGTAGGGGTGCCGAATACCTGGGGATTACCACCGGCCTCAGCGATGGCCGCAATGGCCGCATCGGCCAGTTTCTGCAGTCCCGAGTTACAGGGCGTGATGGTGGAATGGGCATTGGCTACACCCACCATGGGCTTGTCAAAGTCGTCTTTACGGTAACCCATGGCGTAGTACATGGAACGATTAGGGGCGCGGGCTACCCCCTGGGTAATATGCCGGGAGCGACGGTTGTAGGGCATGGGACCTCCTTGAAATCTGGCCGGGTGAAGACGAGGCGTCATGAGCCTGTGACAACAGCGGGAGGTATTTCTGCGATAGAAAAATGGGTTGATCGACGGCTGCCGTGCAGATCCAGTGAGAGAAGAAGGGATTTCATTCGGGCGGCAGGTTTCCGAAGTACCTGCCGCCGGGTTCAGGATGAGCAGCCTTGGCCGGTCATCTGAAAAAGGGAGGGCAAGATCAAGCTAAAGCTTTCAGGGCCGCCTCATAATTAGGCTCGTGGGCGACTTCGCTGACTAGTTCAGTATGCAGTACTTTTCCGTCTTCACCGATGACCACTACCGCCCGGGCAGTCAGGCCAGCCAGCGGGCCGTCGACCAGTTTTACGCCGTAATCGCTGGCGAAGCTGGAGCGGAAGGCTGATGCCGGAATCACTTTGTCCAGACCTTCAGCACCGCAGAAACGTGCCAGGGCAAAGGGCAGATCCTGGGAAGCGCAGACGACGACAGTGTTATCCAGTTTGCTCGCTTCAGCATTAAAAGTCCGCACTGAGGTCGCGCAGGTCGGAGTATCGACGCTGGGGAAGATGTTCAGTACAACACGCTTGCCTTTCAAATCCTCCAGCGCGACTTCGGACAAATCGGTTTTAACCAGTTTGAATGAGGGGGCCTGGCTACCACTGGAGGGCAGGTTGCCGTTGGTATTAAAAGGATTTCCTTTGAGGGTCACTGTTGCCATAGGGTCTAACTCCTGTTGTGGGGACAAATTGACTGCTGACATTTTCTCAGCGCAAGCCTAGATGAATACGGCCAAAAAAGGAAATAACAAGTGGCGGAAGACACGGAAAGCCCTAAATATGGCGGATTTTGCCGATACTGCTGTACGGAACGAGGGTTTTCCTCCTGGCCTTTTCGTGGGTTTCACCGCATAGAAAATCATCCGGTGCGGTAAGCGCCTTGCATTGACTATGCAAACTGCGGATAATGCGCGCCTCTTGCATACTGGCTCCACCGAAATGCAAGCTGTAATGGTGACCTTTCCGGTCCCCTCGCAATAATGACCTGTAAACCCCGCCAGGCCCGGAAGGGAGCAACGGTAGCAGTTAGTTATGTGCCGGGGTGTGGCTGGTCAGGTCGCCACCCATCTCTCCCCGATTTCCCCTGCACCACCGTCGATTGTTTTTCCTGCGCGCCTTCTCTCCCTCTTTTATGTTTATTTCTGCCGCTGGCCGCTATAATCCCCGGCACGATTTTCCCCGGAGAGTAGCCATCGCATGAGTTATCAAGTCCTGGCCCGTAAATGGCGTCCTCGCATCTTCCGTGAGATGGTGGGGCAGGAGCACGTATTGCAGGCGTTGATCAATGCGCTGGACCACAATCGTTTACACCACGCTTATCTGTTCACCGGCACCCGTGGAGTGGGTAAAACCACCATCGCCCGCATCCTCGCCAAATGTCTGAACTGCGAGACCGGGGTCAGCTCCGAACCCTGTGGCCAGTGTTCCGCCTGCCGCGAGATCGCAGAAGGCCGGTTTGTGGACCTGATCGAGGTGGACGCGGCGTCCCGTACCAAGGTGGAAGATACCCGGGAATTGCTCGAAAACGTGCAGTACGCCCCGACCCGTGGCCGCTATAAGGTTTATCTCATCGACGAAGTCCACATGCTCTCCAACAGCAGCTTTAACGCGCTGCTCAAGACGCTTGAGGAGCCGCCACCCCACGTTAAATTCCTCCTGGCTACTACCGATCCGCAGAAGCTGCCGATGACTATCCTGTCGCGCTGCCTGCAGTTCAACCTCAAGAACATGAATCCTGAGCGGATCGTCCAGCACCTGAAATTTGTGCTGGAGAAAGAACTGGTGCCTTACGAGGAATCCGCCTTGTGGCAGCTGGGACGTTCAGCTGATGGCAGTATGCGGGATGCCATGAGCCTTACCGATCAGGCCATTGCCTACGGCTCCGGTAAGATTACCGAGGCCGAAGTGCGCGCCATGCTGGGCACTATTGACCAGGGCGCCGTCTACGAAATCGTCAATGCACTGGCCTCGCTCGATGGGCGCGCCCTGCTGGCGGCGGTTGAGCGGATGTCCGAACATGCCCCCGACTATGCCAGTGCACTGGCGGAAATGCTGTCGATCCTGCATCGGATTGCCATCGCTCAGGCTCTGCCCGAAGCGGTGGACAACAGCTACGGTGACCGCGAGCGCATCATGAATCTGGCGCAATCGCTGCCGCCGGAAGATGTCCAGTTGTTCTACCAGACAGCCTTACTCGGACGCCGCGACCTGCCGCTTGCGCCGGACCCTCGCGCGGGGTTTGAGATGGTCCTGCTGCGCATGCTGGCATTCAAACCCCAGGGTGTCCTTGAAGTGCCTACGCAGAGCCTGCCATCGTCTACAAGGGAACCAGCTCCCCTTTCGGCATCGTCGGCAGAGCCGGCACCGCCGGCCGCTACAATGGCTCCCAAACCCGAGGCAGCAGCGCCCTCATCGCCAGTGCCCTCGATAACGACCGAACCAGAAAGGCCAGCTCCACATATTGAGCAGACTGGGTCGGAAGTCGCGCAGGCCACAAGCCACGCGCCCGCTCCAGAAACACCGGCTCCAGCCCAACAGACATCGCCTCAAGCCTCGCCAATGCAGCAGGCATCGGTTCAGCCACCTGTTGCGCCGGAGCCGCCGCCTTTTGACGGTCCTTACGACAACGCTGACACGGCGGCGGATTATGCAGAATACCTGCAGGCGCCGGCGGACTACGGCCGCGAGGATATTCCTCCAAAAAAGCCTGAAGCGGCACCTGCGCCGCCAGTCAGTGCACCGACACCGATGGCGGAATCTCCGGTTACACCATCACCTGTTCCCCAGGCTTCAGCCCCCGTGGCGCCGGTAAGTGCAGCTCCGGCAGTTCAAAAGGCTCCCGTGGAAAAAGTCCCCTTGGAGCAGGTGGGTCCGGACACCTGGCCGCAGATTTATCTTGGACTGGGGGTGACCGGCATTCTGCAGAGCACAGCATCCAACTGTCAGCTGGTGGGACGGCAGGGCACCCAGTTTCATTTTATTTTGGATGAGGCCAACAGTACGCTGTATGACGAAGGGCATCAGCAGCGCCTCGCGGATCTGTTGAGCGATTATTTTATTGAGCGGGTGAAGGTGGTCATACAGCCGGGCAAGGTCACGGCGGAAACCCCTGCCGCCATTGCGGTCCGCCTGCGTCAGGAACGTCAGGCAGAGGCTGTTGCCTCTATCAAGAATGACCCCATTGTTCAGCAGTTGATTGAACACTTTGGCGCAACCCTGCGCGAAGACTCTATTACGCCGCTAGGCTAATCTTTTTAAGAAGAGAGGTGTTTATGAAAGGTTTGGGTGATCTGATGAAACAGGCCCAACAGATGCAGAGCAAGATGCAGCAGATGCAGGAAGAGCTGGCTAACGCCGAAGTTAAAGGCGAAGCCGGTGCGGGCCTGGTGACGGTAGTAATGACCGGTCGTCACGACGTCAAACGCGTCAGCATTGATGACAGCCTGCTCAGCGAGGATAAGGAAATGCTCGAAGACCTGCTGGCCGCGGCGGTAAACGATGCGGTGCGCAAGGTCGAAGCGCATAGCCGCGAACACATGCAGAAGATGACCGCTGGCATGGGTATCCCACCGGATTTCAAGATGCCGTTTTGAGTGGACATCGGCAGCGGTCGTTGTCCACACCTGTTACAGAGACTGATCCATGTTCAGCCCCTTGATTGATGAATTAATGTCCTCTCTGCGCTGCCTCCCCGGCGTCGGACCCAAGTCGGCCCAGCGGATGGCGTTACACCTGCTGGAGCGCGACCGGGAAGGCGCCGAACGCCTGGCACAGAGCCTTCACAAAGCGGTGGAGGGAGTAGGGCGGTGTAAGCGCTGCCGTACCCTGACCGAACAACCGCTGTGCGGTATCTGCAGCAATACCCGCCGGGACGAAAGTCTTCTGTGTGTGGTTGAAACACCGGCAGATGTACTGGCTATTGAGCAGGCCGGCAGCTATCAGGGGAAGTACTTTGTTCTGCTGGGACATCTGTCGCCCATTGACGGCATTGGCCCCGAAGATATCGGAGTGGACCAGCTCATCCAGTTATTGCAGAGCGAGCCGGTTAAAGAAGTTATTCTCGCTACCAATCCCACCGTTGAAGGTGAAGCCACCGCGTTTTACATCAGCGAGCGCGCGCGGAATCTGGGGGTGGTAGTATCGCGCATCGCCCATGGGGTTCCCCTGGGTGGTGAGCTGGAGTTTATTGACGGCGGCACCCTGGCCCACGCATTTTCAAGTCGAAGAAATATTTGATGTTAATTCCTACCGAACCTATCTGGATCGATCAGGATGCGGAGCTGACCCGTCTGTGTGCCCAGTGGCGCCAGCAGGCGGCCATCGCGATCGATACCGAGTTCATGCGCAGCAGTACGTTTTACCCTATCGCCGGTTTAATCCAGATTGGCGATGGCAAAGGCTGTTATCTCATCGATCCCCTGGCAATCAAAGACTTTACTCCCCTGTGCGAGCTGCTGCTTGATGAGGCGGTGACCAAGGTCCTGCACTCCTGCTCAGAAGATCTGGAAGTGTTCCGCCGTCTGCTCGACATAGTGCCGGCGCCTTTGTTTGATACGCAGATCGCCGCCGCCTTTGCCGGTTACGGTTTTTCTATTGGTTATGCCGGGTTAGTAAAAGCGGTGCTGAACACGGAGATTCCCAAAGAGGAAACCCGTTCGGACTGGCTGCAGCGGCCATTAAGTGTTGCCCAGCTCAAGTACGCGGCTCTGGATGTGGCGCATATGTTGATTGTCTACGGCAAGCTTCTGCAGGATCTGAAACTCAGTCAGCGTCTGCAATGGGTAAAGGACGATTGTGCAGAGCTGGTGGCGGCGGCCAGGGCCGAGGAAGATTTCACTAAGGCATACCGCAAGGTGGGCTTTGCCTGGAAGTTGCGCCCGCAGGAACTTGCGATCTTGAAAGCACTGAGTATCTGGCGCGAGACAGAAGCCCGTCGGCGCGACATTCCGCGTAATCGTCTCATCAAGGAGCCGGCCCTGTGGGAGATGGCGCGCAGACAACCCCAGGATATCCCCGCGCTCCAGCGCATCGCCGATATCCCGCAGCGAACCCTCCAGCAGGATGGAGAAACCCTGCTGCAGATTATCCGCGACGCATTACAATTGCCGCCCGAGTCCTGGCCCGAGCGACTTGATCCTCCGCTGGCGCAGCGCGAAGGGCCGCTGCTGAAACGTCTGAAAAACCACGTGCGTGAACAGGCTGAGCAGCTGAATCTGCCGCCGGAAGTCCTGCTGCGTAAACGTGAATACGAAGCCATAGTGCGCTCCGGTATGAACGGTGGTACCTATGCCTTACCGACTCGCCTGCTGGGCTGGCGTTATGATGTGGTCGGTGAAAGTTTGTTAAGGCTCGCTCAGGAGCCATCAGTTTCCCTGGATAATTCAGATCATGAAGATAATCAGTGAGATCTATCGCAGCCCCAGAGAAGAGGGCATGTATTTGTACGTCCGTAAAGACGAGGGGCTGAGCCGCGTACCGGAAGCCTTATTGGAGCGCTTTGGAAAACCCCAGCAGGCCATGGTGCTGGTGCTGACCCCCGAAAAGAAACTGGCCCGTGCGGCGGTGGAAAAAGTCATCGAAAGCCTGGAGACCCAGGGCTATTATCTGCAATTGCCGCCGCTGTCCGAGCTGTCGGACGAGATGCGGCAGGTCAGGTCATACAACAGCAAACTGTCGGGCTGAGTCATGGCTGCACAAGTATTCTGGCGGGCCAAAAGCCTGCAGGAAATGACTCCTGCAGAATGGGAGTCGCTGTGTGATGGTTGCGGCAAATGTTGTCTCCACAAGCTGGAGGACGAAGACTCCGGTGATGTGTATTACACCCGGGTCGCCTGCAAATACCTCGATCACGAGCTGTGTCAGTGCAAGGACTATGAACATCGCCAGTCGCTGGTCCCCGGTTGTCTGACACTGACACCTGAGAGTGTGAAGGAAACCTTCTGGTTGCCGGATACCTGTGCCTACCGATTGATTGATGAGGGGCTGCCCCTGTTTGACTGGCATCCACTGGTGTCCGGAGACCCCCGCAGTGTTCACCTGGCTGGTATGTCGGTGGCAGGGCGGGTTGTAGCGGAATCGGCAGTCGCCGAAGAAGATTATGAAGACTATGTTATTCGCTGGGTGTAACCAGCAAAGGAGCGAAACGTGGACGGTTATGGGTTAGCCTGGACAATTTACGCAGCGGGCGCTTTAGGTTGCAGTGTGGCTGGCTGGCTGTTATTTCGCCGGTTTGGTCGTGAGTGGGCCAGCTTCGTGTTTGTTTCCGTGCTGGCGCTGTTGCTGACTCCCTATGCCGTGGATGCAGAAAAGATGCTCATGGCGCCGGCGATCTTCTCCATTGTGTTTGGAGGGATCACTGACGGCTTTGATACGGTGATGCCCGTCATCATGGTAGTGTCCGGGGTTTGGTTGGTCGGATTGATTATTTCCCTGCTGCTGCAATTGGCTCTTCGTCGCNTCTCGCGCAACAGCGGTGGACAGCCCGCGAATGTACCAACCCAGCGTGAGCTGCCTGAAGAAAGGCATCCTGAGGATGAGCTGCCTGANGACGGTGTTCCCCTGCGCGCTGAACGCTGAACCTGAGTTAGTACCGGTGACCCGGTCATTGGTTCAACCCTCCGTTTTTCCTCCGCAGCCAGATGGTTGCGGAGCTGCCGAAATCTCCGTGACCACGCCTACTAATGCATTCCCGTAACTCCGCATCACCGCTCAGTCAGTATCGACTGGATGCCCCGCCGCCCGTGCAATATCCCCTGGTGAATCGCTTTTACAAACACTGTGGTTACCGCGTCAGCTGCGGTCGCCGTGAGCGGGTTTATGTGTTGCGGGAAAGCGCTTCCGCAGAAATCCACGGCGCCGTCCGGTTCCTGCCGCAGGACAATTACTGGGTGTTACGCAATCTCTGTGTAGTAGCGCACCGTCGAAGGCAGGGGTTGGCGCGTTTACTGTTAAGGCAGGTTCTACAGCAGGCATTGCAGCCTGTGCAAGGGTTCGGTTGTTATTGTTTTGCACTGGGGCATCTGCAGGCGTTTTACGAGTCGGCAGGCTTCCAGTTGCTCCACCCGGAACAAACCCCGACAGTGATTGCCGAAACTTATCGCCGCTATAGTGAATATCAACCGGATCTGGTGCTGATGGGGCTGGGTGGCCGGTTGCATTTCTCCTGATCAGGCCCCATAACTGAAAGACGCACTATACTTGCCTCACCAGTAAGCGTTAAAAATTATCGTCGTGATTCACAAAGGAGTCAGCAATGAAGATTGATATTGGTATCAAACAAAGTGACCGGGAAGCTATCGCCGCAGGATTGTCCAAATTATTGGCTGATACCTACACCCTCTATTTAAAAACCCACAACTTCCACTGGAACGTGACCGGCCCGATGTTTCAAACCCTGCACCTGATGTTTGAGACTCAGTACACTGAATTAGCCCAGGCTGTTGATGTCATTGCTGAGCGTATTCGCTCCATCGGTTTTCCGGCTCCCGGTACCTACAAACAGTACGCTGAACTCAGTTCGATCAAAGAGGATGAAGGCATTCCTGCCGCTAACGATATGATCCGTCTTCTGGTGGAAGGGCAGGAAGCTGTTGTGCGTACCGCCCGCTCACTGTATCCAGTCGTGGAAGGCGCCGATGATGAGGCTACTGCTGACTTGCTGACCCAACGTATTCAGCTTCATGAGAAAACAGCCTGGATGCTCCGCAGCCTGCTTGAGTAAGTAAGGTTTGCTTAGATCTGTCAGCAGAAGCCCGGCCCATAGGCCGGGCTTTTTATTTGCTATGATAGCGGCCATTCGAAAGGGGTCGATTTTTTATGACAGTAGAGTGGTCGGAATTAAGACAGCATCTGGATGGCGTCATGACGCGGGATCGTCATCGTCTGACGCGTCGCTTACAGGATATTGAGAAGCTGGCATCCGGTAAGAAAGATTATCTGCCGCAATTGCAGAAGTGGGAGCAGCAGGTTCTTACCTCACACACGCTCGTCAAACAGCGTGCGTTAACGGCAGCGGCGCCGATCCATTTTCCCGATCTTCCCGTCTGTGAAAAGCGCGAAGAAATTGCCGCGCTGATAGAAGCTAATCAGGTGGTTGTGCTTGCCGGTGAGACAGGGTCCGGTAAGACCACCCAGATACCCAAAATCTGTCTGGCGNTGGGGCGNGGTGTCAAAGGCATGATCGGGCACACCCAGCCTCGCCGTATTGCAGCCCATACCGTGGCTTCCCGCATCGCCGAAGAATTGCAATCNCGGCTGGGGGAAAAGGTCGGTTACCAGGTCAGGTTCAGCGACCAGTCCAATGAGCAGACGCTGATCAAAGTAATGACCGACGGTATTCTGCTCGCGGAAATTCAGCACGATCGTTTTCTTTCGCGTTACGACACCTTGATTATCGATGAGGCTCACGAGCGCAGCCTCAATATCGATTTTCTACTGGGCTACCTGAAACAGTTATTGCCACGGCGTCCGGATCTTAAGGTAATCATCACCTCAGCTACGATTGATGTGCAGCGTTTTGCAAAACACTTCAACGATGCGCCGGTCATTGAAGTTTCCGGGCGGACCTATCCCGTCGAAGTCTGGTATCGCCCCCCGCTGCGCTCTACCGATGAGGACGGGGAGAATGCTGAGCGCGATGATGATCAGTATCAACAGATCATCGACAGCATTCACGAAATTGAACAGCACGAAAAACAGCAGGGCAAACGGGGTGGCGACATTCTTGTTTTCATGAGTGGTGAACGTGATATCCGCGAAGCCGCCAATGCACTTCGCAAGGCGCAGTTTGCTCACCTGGAAGTCATTCCGTTTTATGCGCGCCTGAGTCTGGCGGAACAGCAGAAAGTTTTTGCACCACACACCGGCAGGCGTGTGGTGCTGGCCACGAACGTGGCTGAAACTTCCATCACGGTGCCAGGCATTCGTTACGTGATTGATCCCGGTTATGCACGTATCAGCCGTTACAGCTATCGCACTAAGGTTCAGCGGCTGCCCATTGAACCCATTTCTCAGGCGAGCGCCAATCAGCGCAAAGGACGCTGTGGGCGGGTGAGTGAAGGCATCTGCATTCGCCTGTACAGTGAGGAAGATTTTAATTCGCGCCCGGAATTCACCGATGCAGAAATTCTGCGCACGAATCTTGCCGCAGTAATCTTGCAGATGTTGCAGCTGCGGATGGGTGATATTCACAAATTTCCATTTATCGATAGCCCGGACCATCGCCTTATCAGTGACGGCTTCAAACTGCTGGAAGAACTTCAGGCAGTCGACAGCCGCAATCAACTTACGCCCATCGGTCAGCAGCTCACCCAGCTGCCTGTTGATCCGCGCTTCGGACGGATGCTTATCGCCGCGCAGGCGTTCGGCTGTGTACGGGAAGTGTTGATCATCATCAGCGCATTGTCTGTACAGGACCCGCGTGAGCGGCCGGTGGAAAAGCAGCAGGCGGCGGATCAGTCCCATCGGCGTTTCTGGGCGGAAAATTCCGATTTCCTCGCCTACGTTAACCTGTGGGATTATTTCGAAAATCTACGCCAGACGCTTTCCCAGAATCAATTACGTAAACAGTTAAAAAAAGAATTCCTGTCTTACCTGCGTATGCGCGAATGGCGGGACATCCACCACCAACTGCGGCTGATGCTGAAGCCACTTAACCTGAAAGAAAACACAGATCCCGCAAACTTTGAAGCGGTCCATCGGGCGCTGTTGACCGGTTTGTTAAGTAATCTCGGTTTCAACAGCGAAGAACGTGAATACTCTGGTGCACGCAATCGCCGGTTTGCGATTTTCCCCGGCTCCTCACTCGCGCGCAAAACCCCTAAGTGGTTGATGGCAGCCGAGCTGCTGGAGACCTCGCGCCTATACGCACATACGGTAGCTAAGATTGAGCCGGAGTGGGCATTGGGTGCGGCGGAACATCTCGTCAAACGCCAGTACTTCGAGCCTCACTACGACAGTCGCAGCGGACAGGTAATGGCCTACGAAAAGGTCAGCCTCTATGGTCTGGTGCTGATCGAGAAACGCAGCGTCAGTTACAGCCGTATAGATGCTGCGCAATGCCGTGAAGTATTTATCCGCGCAGCGCTGGTTGAAGGGCAGTACGCCGATCATCCAAAGCGTCGCCAGCAGCAGCGCCACAAACCACTGGATGACTTCTTTACTCATCAGCAAACCTTGTTAAAGGAGCTGGATGAGCTGGAGTCCAAGGCGCGACGCCGTGACATCCTCGCTGATGAGCAGGTGTTATTCGATTTTTATGACGAACGAATTCCTCGCCACGTTATTAACTTTGCCGGATTCGAATCCTGGCGAAAAAAGGCGGAACAGGAAAATTCGCAGTTGTTATATATCGATCGTGACCGCCTGATGCGGCACAGTGCTGGCGATGTGACCGAAGCACAGTTTCCCAATGAACTGGAATGGCGCGGCATAGTATTTCCGGTCACTTATCATTTTGAGCCGGGACATCAGGATGACGGTATCAGCCTGATGGTGCCGGTGAGTCTGCTGCATCAGGTTCCGGAGCATCGCCTGGAGTGGCTGGTGCCGGGCATGCTGCGTGATAAGTGCATCAACCTGGTGAAGAGTCTGCCTAAACAGCTGCGCAAGCATTTTGTGCCTGTGCCGGATGTGGTGGATAAAGCGCTCGCGGCCATGGCGCCCGACAATAAGCCTTTGACAGAAGCACTGGCAGTACAGTTGAAGCGTCAGACTGCCGTGGATATTCCCGCAGAGGCGTGGCAACCGGAACAGATCGACAACTTCTATCGTTTCAATATCAAAGTCATGGATGATCGCGGTAAATGTATTGCCAGTGATCGAAACCTTGCTGCGCTTCGCGAGCGTTATCGCGAGCAGGTGCAACAAAATATCCAGTCCGCTGCGACAAGTATTGAGCGTGACAATATCCTGACCTGGGACTTTGATGAATTACCGCAGAATGTGCAGCTGCAACGTGCCGGCATCAGCATCCGGGCATACCCGGCGCTGATCGACAAGCAGCAGTCTGTTGCTTTGCAGGTCCTTGATAATCCTCAGCAGGCGCTTCACCTGACGCAGCGGGGCATTTCCCGTTTGTACGTGCTGGAGGCAGTTCAGACGGTGAAGTACCTCCAGAAGGAATTATTGAAAGGGCAGGAGCTGGCGCTGTCGGTGGCTGGTATTGGCAATCGCGACCAGGTGGTCGACGATATTTTGATGGCAACTTTCTGTCAGTTGTGCGTACCGGATCAACAACAGCTGCCGCGCGAGCAGCAGGCATTCCGTGAACGCTTGACCCAGGTTCGGGAGCAATTGATCAGCCATGCGCTGGACATCGCTGAAACCCTGGTGGCCAGTCTGAAACTCCTGGTTGAGGTGCGTAAACAACTGAAGCAGCACAAGAATGCATTAGCCTTGGCTTTTACCTTGAGTGATATCCAGCAACAGTTGCAGCAACTGTTTTACCCCGGCCTGGTTTACAACACGCCGCGCGAGTGGCTGGAGCAATACCCGCGTTATCTCCGCGCGATTCTGGCCCGCCTCGAAAAAGCTATGTTGAACCCACAGAAGGATCGACTGGCTATTGGAGAGGTTCAGGCTGCCTGGCAGCGCCTGACGGACTATCTGGCCAAGGAAGGTGAATTTCAAATGGCGCAAAAAATATCATTGCAGACCTATCGCTGGTGGGTGGAAGAACTGCGGGTTTCCCTTTTCGCTCAAACACTTAAGACGCAAATTCCCATATCGAGCAAGCGGCTTGATAAACAGTGGCAGCTGGTACTTGAGGAGCGTTAACAAAATTTAATGCAACGAAGCGCGAATCGGCGTATCTATAGCCGATCAAGAGCGATAGAGCTGCTCCCGCGTGAGAACCAATCACACACGCAATAGCTCAGAGGTCATCCTCTTGATTTTGAGGCCGGGTAACTGGTGCGCAGCAGTGCGCTGTGCTAGGTTTGGCTGGCTGTTGATCCCCTAACAATGAAACGGAGTCTTTAATATGAATAAGAAAACATTGTCCCCTCTGGCTGCTGCTCTGGGAGCTACCTTCATGGCGTCTGCAACTCTCGCTCCGCTGGCTTCAGCGGTGGAGAATCCTTTCGCTGCCGAAACACTGACTTCAGGTTACAACCTGGCCCACAAAGATGCCGAAGGTAAATGCGGTGAAGGCAAGTGTGGTGAAGGTAAATGCGGTGGCGAGAAAGGTGAAGAGGAAGGTAAATCTGGCGAGGGTAAGTGCGGTGAAGGCAAATGCGGCGAAGGTAAGTGTGGCGGAGCCAAAGGCGAGAAAGCCGAAGGTGAAGGCGCCTGTGGTAGCCATTAACCATTCCTGATAGTGATGGCAATCACATCCGTATACGGCGCGGGCCTGGGTCTGCGCCGTAGTCTGTTAAGCAGCTTGCAAAACGCCACCACGACGGACATCCAGTTCATGGAGGTTGCTCCAGAGAACTGGATCAATGTCGGAGGGCGCTTCGGCAAACAGTTCCGTGCGTATACCGAGCGCTTTCCTTTTGTCTGTCATGGTTTGTCCCTTTCCATCGGCTCGCCGGCACCGCTGAACGTGGATCTGCTGCAGTCAATCAAGACATTTTTACGGGACCACGGTATTCATTATTACAGCGAGCACCTGAGTTACTGCAGCGATGCTGGCCAGCTTTATGATCTGCTGCCAATACCCTTCACCGAAGAAGCCATCCGCTATGTAGCTGCGCGAATTCGCCAGGCGCAGGACATTCTGGAACAACGCATCGCCATCGAAAACGCATCCTACTACTGCGCACCCCAGCAGGAGATGAGCGAAGTCGAATTCATCAATGCTGTTATCGCTGAAGCCGATTGCGATCTGCTGCTGGATGTTAATAACGTTTACGTTAACAGCATCAACCATCGCTACGACCCTCTGCAATTCCTAGAAAGCTTACCGGGTGAGCGTATTGCCTACATGCATATTGCAGGGCATTACCATGAAGCCGAAGACCTGCGGGTGGATACCCACGGTTCGCCAGTGATTCCGTCGGTGTGGCGGCTGTTGGAAACAGCTTATCAACTATATGGCGTGCGGCCGACATTGCTCGAACGTGATTTCAACATTCCGCCCCTGACAGAGCTGCTGGATGAAGTAAAAGAAATTCAACGTATCCAGGGGCTATTTGAACCAGCTTCCGCGGTCCCGGCTGAAGCAGTGAGCAGTCAGTGATGAACTCATTTCAACAAACGCAATATCAGTTTACCCGTCACCTGCGCGAACCGGACCATCAACCCGTGCCGATAGGCATTGAAGAGCGGCGCATGGCCATATACCGCGACCTGATCTACAACAATATTGAAAGTTTTATCAGCGGTGGCTTTCCTATCCTGCGCAGTATCATCGCCGATAATGCATGGCATCGGATGGTTCGTGACTTTCTCGCTAGGCACCATTGCCAGACGCCTTATTTTCTTGAGATCAGCCAGGAGTTTCTGGTTTATCTCATGCAGGAGCGCGAGCCGCATGATGAAGACTTGCCGTTTATGCTGGAGCTGGCCCATTACGAGTGGGTGGAGCTGGCTCTGGATGTGGCAACGGATACTGTTCCAGAACCTCGCGATAGCGGCGTATCCGTGCTCGACGGCTGTCCCCAGGTTTCTCCGCTCGTCTGGTGCCTGTCCTACCGTTTTCCTGTGCATCGGATTGGGCCGGCATACCAGCCGATGGAGCCGCCGTCTCAAGCCAGTTTCCTGCTAGTTTTCCGCAATCGAGCCGATGAAGTGAAGTTCGTTGAGACCAACGCGGTTACTGTCCGCTTGTTACAGCTCCTGCAGGAGGAGGATAATTTAACGGGCAGGACAGCGCTGCAACGGGTTGCAGTGGAACTACGACATCCCAATCCCACGGCTTTAGAGCAGGGCGGGAAAGACCTGCTCGAAAGCCTGCTGGCTCAGGACATCATCGCAAACGTGGTACCTGTCGCAGGAAGAAGGGAGCGCTAGAAATCAGGCTTTAGTGGGTGAGATATTAGTCTTGAGCCAGTATTGGCTGATTTGCTGCAGTAGATCAGAAAACGCCGCGAAATCCACAGGTTTTTGCAGGTAGCTGTTAACGCCTCGATTATAACCTTCCAAAATATCTGAAGTTTCATCTGAGGTGGTCAGGATGACCACTGGCGTGTGCTCATAACAGGGATGTGCCCGCAGGCGCTGCAGCACCGTGAGTCCGTTGATGCCGGGCAATTTAATATCCAACAGAATCAAATCCGGATTACGGGAGGGGCAGCGTCCCTCATGCTTTCCAGTTGCAAACAAAAAGTCCAGCGCATCTTCTCCAGAATGTACGACCTGAATATCATAATTGCGGTCGTTCATTGCAAAGCCCATCAGAGCCAGTTCGGCTTCGTCAGGATTGTCCTCCACTAACAATATTGTTTCCGTGCCCACTTTCTTTATTCCTTGACCATAAAGTGAAATAAAACGTTGCGCCCTCTCCCGGTGCCGATTGTGTCCATATGCGGCCGCCGTGACGGGCAACAATCCGTTGAACTGTCGCAAGACCTATTCCTACACCATCAAACTCTTCAGCTTTGTGCAAACGATTGAACGGGCTGAACAGGCGATCAGCGTAAGCCATATCGAAGCCTACGCCATTATCCGAAATATAATAAACGGTTTCTTCATTAAGTAATGTTACCCCAAATACAATTTTTGCATTTTCCTGGTGGCGAGAGTATTTCCACGCATTATCTAACAAATTCGTTAACAATACTTCGAAGAATCGTTTATCAACATCTGCAAAAATATCTGGCTCAATTTTCAACGTAATCTGGCGATTTGATTCGCGCTCCTGAATACGATTAATTACGTCAGTTACTTGTTCGGAAATGTTGACGCGTTGGACATCCATCTCGCCTTGTGTGGCGCGCGAAAGACGCAGAAAGCTATCAATCATCTCTGCCATCTCCCGCGTTCCCGCTTCAATGCGGGAGAGATAATGGCGGCCTTTTTCGCCTAGATCGTCACGATATTCTTCGCTTAAAATTCGGCGAAATCCTTCAATTCTCCGCAGCGGCGCGCGCAGGTCGTGGGAGACGGAGTAGCAGAAGGCCCCCAGTTCTTTATTGGCTGCTTCGAGTTCGGCGGTGCGTTGACGTACACGTTGTTCCAGCACGGCGTTCAATCGATTAACTTCTTCTTCGGCTTTGCGTCGGGCAATATTGTCCTCTTCCAGACGCTTGTTTGTGTCGCGTAGATTCTCATAGGCCTGATGTAAATCCTGTGACAGGTTATTAAAAGCCTTGACCACGAGGTCCAGTTCATCTTCCCGCGCATTAGATTTGCGATGCAGATAAAGTTTTTGTGGTTCTTTTTCCACATCGAAGTTGCGCAGGAATCGGGCGATGGTAGTCAGGTGATGAGTTACCAGATAATAGAAGATGTACAGCGTAAATAATGAAACCAGAAACGTTTTTATCCCCTGGCTCAGCAGGATGACGATGGCTTTATCCCAGAGCCGCTGATAAACCTCAGTAAGTGACACCTGAATCGTCAATGTTCCTATCTCGCGTACCTCGCCCGATACATTGTGGATGATCGGGTAGTCGCGCACGATAATGTTTCGAGTATCTTTTTCCCCGCGCAGCAGATGTAGAGGTTTGGAAAACTCTTCGCTGTGTTCCTGAATTTCGACGGCCTTGATGTCCGGCAGGTGTTTTATACCGTCAAGCTGAAGCTCGAGCTGCTTGATGTCGAGATTCCACAGGCTTGCACTGATGCTGCCAATATAGCCACCCTCAATCTCATTCAAACGGCTGTTGATGACGTCCAGGTCGCGCTGGTAATCCGTATAAAGTTGCCAGCTGGTGGCAAGCAAGGTAACTCCGGAGCTGAATATAATGATGTACAGCAGCAGGCGCCGTGCAATGCCGTAATTTTTAACGGCATAAAAGATGTCCCGCCACGAGCGTCCTACAGAAGGGGAGTTGAGAGCTTCTTGTGAATGGGTTTTGATGGGTTCGTTGGCGTTCATCAGGGACTGAGAGATTAAAAATAGTAACGGGATTGGATACGCTCAATAACGCCTTCTGCTTTCATATCTGCAATAGCTTTGTTGACCAGGGGCATGATATCCAGATTAGGCGAGTTCTTAGAACACTGAAACAATAAAGGTATTTCAGTCAGTGCGAAAGGCGTTCCCAGCTGGTCATCGACACCCTCCTGTTTGGCAAGATATAACAAGGTGGGAATCGCACCCACGATGCCGTCCAGTCGTCCCCGCGCTATCTTGCGCAGGCCAATCAGATAATCGGTGTCATATTCCTTGTAGATTTTTGTATCTTCATCGAATCGCGGGGTCATGGTGGCGCCTCGTATGACTGACAACTGCAGCGCCTGTATATCTTCGTAAGTGGTAATTTCAATTCCTTTTCGCGGGATCACACCCATGGCATGAAAGGATATAACGTCCCCCTTAACGACCAGCTTCTCCGGGCGAGGAACCAGAATGGTGCAATCGTGGGAGCCCGTCTCCAGTTCGCGATCTACCCGTGCGAACGGGGTAATAGTGATACTTATCTTACGATCGATACGCTTTCCGATCTCATCAATCAGTTCAATGAACGCACCTTCCATATCTCCTGCTTTATTGAGATAAGCCCAGGGTGCAACATCGATAGTAATAAACGAAAGTCTGTCCCCTGGATCGGCCGTGCCGGGTAAAGCGAGAAAGACGATGGATAGTCCCAGCAGATATTGTTTTATTCTTAAGAGCAATAGCATTGCACTACCTTCACAGTAAGTTCAACGTTGATAAAGCATAGTCTCGAATCCGGTGCTTTGCATTTTCTGCTTTCAGTAAATGCTTCCAATGAGCGAGCCTGATGGTTTTAATGGCTTATTATCTTAACTGCTTCGGCGCCGCATGGCACAGAAATCCTTTCATTTTTTATTTTTATTTTTCCGCTTTGCCAATTGTTCCTAGTCTTCATCTTTGCAAGTCAGTATAAATCTTAAGGGTGCGCTTGTGTGAATCTTAATCACAGGGCAGAGCACATGGAGAATAAATCTTTAAGGAAGAAGCTTAAAGAAGTACTGACACAACGGATCCTGGTGATCATCAAATTACATTCATTTAATTGAGGTGTGTTATGCACAATCGAATCTTACTTGTTGTTGGTGACAAATTTGCAAATTATGTTAAAGGTAAAGACGCAGTAACCGTGTCTCAGCTCAGGGGCCTGCTCAGTCTGTCAATTCCTTTGCCCAATCAGGGAGTGACACTGCTGGTGCCAGGTCAGGGGTTGGGGGATGACAGCGTCGCGCAGCTGCTGAAAGAAGCTGCTGCGTCTCCAAATCTTACTTTCTTTGATTTCACCTTGTGGCATAACCTTCCCAAGCGGGCAACCCGAGCATTGAGCCACAAACATTATCCAGCCAATACCCTGATCTCTGAGCCGCGCCAATGTTCCGAAGATGTTTTCGAACTGCATATGATGATCGATGAAAACTGTGAACTGATGAATGATCATCAAAGTGGCCAGCACGTCCAGGGCATGATCCTGATCGAAGCAGCGCGACAGACGATTGTAGCGGTGACAGAAGCCTATCTTCTGCCGCAAAATGGGATTGAATATGCGTTTGTTCTGAACAATCTTTCAGTCGGCTACAGTCATTACACCTTCCCCGTCGGGGCGTTACTGCGCTGCAACATTCTTGAAAAATCTGTCGATAATCCAAAACGTCTGAGTTTTGAGGCAGAAATTCTGGTCGAGCAGTGCGGCCAGGTGGTGTCCCGATTCCTGCTCTCTATTGGCGCCATGGAGAAAGTACGTATCAGTAAGGGTGAAAACATGCAGGCATTAAAGGCACAGGCGAATTATCTGGCCTATGTGGCGGCTAACATGCAGGAGTTTGAAGAGCCGGTCAGGCAAGTTGAGAATATGTGATATCTGCTATCACCATCAATCAAAATGGAGATTTTTTTATGAATGCTGCACTGAAAGACAAACCTGAAATCGGTAGTTATGTTTTCTTTGATGTTGATGATACGTTGATCTCAGTAAAGAGCATGTTGAGTTTTCAGGATTTTTGGTACGAACGGTTTAGCGAGCATCAAGCGAGGGAGCTTTACTATGCTGACCTGCGTCAGCATATGCACGAGAATGCATCCTGGGAGATGTTGAACCGGTTGTACTACCAGCATTTCGCCGGCCGCCGAGTGGCGGATGTTGAACAATGTGGGGAAGACTGGTTCGCACATATGGAAGAAAAGCGTCCGGATTTGTTTCATGCGATTCCTTTGGCAGAACTGAAACGCCATCAGGCAGAAGGGCGAGAGGTGGTCTTTGTGTCCGGCTCCTTTCCGGCAATTTTAAAGCCGGTGGCCAGGGTTACGCAGGTAAAACATATCCTTGCTACGTCAATGGAGATTGAAGACGAGTGTTATACAGGTCGTATACTTGCACCGCAAACCATTGGTGCAGGAAAAGCTGAAGCTATAAAAACTTTTCTGGCATCGGTGAATGGTATGGCAGAACATTGTTTTGCTTACGGCGATGATATTTCAGACTTACCCATGTTGCAGAGCGTCGGAAAACCTACCGTCGTGAGGGGCGGAAGAGGGTTGGAAGAGCGGGCTAAAGAACTCGGCTGGCGAATTATATCGCCTGTATAAACTTCAGAATTTATAAATAAATATCTAATGGGCTGCATCTCCATTACTAAAACTCCTGCTCAGGCAGGAGTTTTTTAATGCAGAGGTAATTCGCTTACTGCCTCCCAGGGTTTGTTGATGTTCTCATACAGATGCTTCAGTGGGCCGGGATAGCTGAAGAAATACCCCTGGGCGTGATCACAGCCTTGTTGCTGGAGCAATTGCCGCTGCTCATCATTCTCTATTCCTTCGGCCACAATTTCCATATCCAGACCGTGGGCCATGGTGATAATGGTATCAACGAGGCGCTGGGTATTGGGGTCATCACAGATCTGGCTGACAAAGCCTCGATCAATTTTCAATGTTTTGAAAGGAAACTTCTGCAGGTAGGCCAGCGAGGAATAGCCAGTCCCGAAATCATCGATTGACAAGCGTACGCCCAGCTCACACAACGCACTGATATTGATCTGCGTCTGGGGGTCATTCTGCATAATGACACGTTCCGTAACTTCCAGCTCCAATTGAGTGGGTGACAGGTTATTAATAAAAAGCTGGTGAGCAACAAAATCTGCATATTCGGGAATCTGCAACTGTTTTGGTGAAACGTTCAAGGCAAGTCGCAGTGGCCGGTTGGATTCAGAGACAAGCTTGGCTGCATCCGCACAGGCAGTGGCCATCACCCATTTGTCGATCTCCTGGATGATGCCAATGTCCTCTGCCATGGGAATAAAATCGCCCGGCATCAGCAAGTTGCCGTCAGGCTGGCGCCAGCGAACCAGCGCTTCAAAGCCAACCATCATGTTGGTATTCATATCATAGATGGGCTGGTAGTGAAGCTCGAGCTCTTCAAGTGCAATGGCTTGTCGTAAGCGCACCTCAAGCTCAAGGCGTTGCATGAGCTGGGTATTAATGTCTTCGGTGAAAAAATGGTACCGGTTGCGACCCAGCTCTTTAGCTTTGTACATGGCCAGGTCGGAATTGCGCTGAATAAGATTAGCGCTGCGTCCGTCTTTGGGAGAAAGCGCAATACCGATACTGGCAGTAACAAAATATTCTTTACCGCCGATAAAAAATGGTTGCGCGAATGCAGCAATAATTTTTTCTGCAACTTTTTCAGCTTCTTTGGCGGAACTGATATCAGGAAGAATGATAATGAACTCATCGCCACCCATACGGGCGAGGATATCGCCGTTGCGAATGCATCCGCTGAGGCGACCGGCTGATTCACGCAGGACATCGTCGCCACAGCTGTGGCCCAGGCTGTCGTTGACGTTCTTGAATCGGTCCAGGTCAATGCACATCATGGCAGTCTGGCGATGGTTACGGGCCGAACTTTCCAGTGCGACATTGAGATGTTCCAGCATCAGGACACGATTGGCCAATCCTGTCAGGTCGTCGTAGTGTGCCTGACGTAACAACCGCTCTTCGTAACTGCGACGAACCGTAATGTCTTCTTTTATGATGACGAAGTGGGTTAACTCTCCGGATTCATTGCGCAGGGGGGAAAGACTGACAAATTCCCAAAATACCTGTCCGTCGCGCCGGATACTGCAGAACTCGCCGCGCCATTCCTGCGCGTTACTGATGCTGTGGCGCATAGCCGCCATGGCGTCGGTACTGGTCTGGTTTAACAGAGTAAAACCCAGGTCGCGGCCTATAGCTTCACTGGAGGCGTAGCCGGTAATTTGCTCATATTTGGGGTTAACGTACTCAATCTTGCCTTGCGGATCGGTGATAAGGACCGAAACGGGGCTTTGCTGGACGGCACTGGAGAGTATACGAACCCGCTCTTCTGCTAGACGCCGCTGACGGCGCACTTCCGCCTCGCGTATTTCCCGCTCAATCGCGGGGACAAGGCGCGCAAGGGCCTCTTTATTCATGAAATCGTGAGCGCCTTGTTTGAGCAGGTTGACGGTGTCTTCAGCGTCCACTGCCCCAGAGGTAATGATAAAGGGAATATCCTGGCCGCTTTCTTTCAGTGTCTGGAGGGCGGCCTCGGCGCTGAAGCGGGGCATGCTGTAGTCACACAATATGACATCCCACTCTGCCTTGGTCAGGGCATCAAGCATGGAGTGGCGGGTTTCTACCCGCTCAGTGTAAGGAATGAACCCCCCGCGGGCGAGTTCGGCGGTAGTTAACTCCGCATCTGCTTCGGAGTCCTCAATAAACAGTACATTAAGCAACTTGCCCATTAATCCTATCCACTTGTTCTGCAAACTTGCTCTTACGTTCTTATTCGACGGGATTAATCCCGGTACCTCTGCCTGTAACTGCGCGGGAAATCGTTTGCCGCTGCTCTGGGCAGACCAAGCATTAATAATGTGAACAGAGATAATAATTCTTATTAAAGCTACTTCACTTTACGGGCACGCCATATAAAAATCCAGCTTTTACAGGAAAATCCTTGAGAAATGATGGACTTATTCATCCTCTCTTCGATACATCCCCGGCATCATTCCCGATGCCCACTTTTCCTAAGAGCATAGCAGCAGATCAATTTCCGTGCCGCTTCTGGGGCGGGAGAGTTTAAAAATTTTGTCGCATTATTCATCGATTGGCAGATTATCGCTTGTGAAATAACACTTGAGTCATCTCAGTCGCAGCCAAATTTGGTAAATGCATTTCATTGTAGGTTATTGGCCATTGAAAAATGCATCAACGATGTGTAAAAAGGCGGGGGCATTTCATATGTCGATTTCGCATTAAATTCAATGCGAACTTAATCATTTGTACCTAGTAGTTGAGTGATTAAAAACTCACTGCGTAAAGCATGCTGCGCCGTCGACTGGTTGCAGCGCTTTACGCTTCTTGGTCCAACTCCAAGGATCAGAACATTAAGCTTAATGTCAGGGGACATTTCATGAAAAAAGCATTATTACCTGTTGCTGTTGCAGCGCTTCTTCCACTGAGTGCTATGGCCGATGTTACCGTCTACGGTAAAGCAAACGTTTCATTGCAGAATGCAGACGAGAACGGCGATTCAAAAGTCGAGCTGGTCAGCAATGCTTCGCGTATTGGTATTAAAGGTGACGAAGCAATTACTGATGGTCTTAAAGTGATTTATCAGTTTGAATATCAGACTGAGGTTGATGATGGCGTAGGTGGAAATGGTCAGACCTTTGGCCAGCGTAATATTTATGTCGGTTTGCAAGGCTCTGCCGGTACCATCATGGCCGGTCACTTTGACACACCTCTGAAAGCCGCTCAGGAAAAAGTGGATGTGTTTAACGATCTGGAAGGTGACCTGGTGCACGTTTTCAACGGTGAGATTCGCGCTAGCAACATCGTTCAGTACACCACGCCAAAATCCTTTGGTCCTTTTGTTGGTAACATAGCTTATATCACCAAAGAAACTGACGGTGTTGATAACGGTGTGTCTGCGTCCATTGGCTACAGCGCGTCTGATCTGTATCTGGCAGTAGCAATGGATCGTGATGTGCTGGCCGAAGGTGTTGACATGGTGCGGGTAGTTGGCCGTGTTAATCTAGGTGCAGTACAACTGGGTGCCATGTACGAAAATACCGATATTGATGGTCTTGATGACGGTGACGGCTTCCTGGTTTCTGCTTTGTGGAATCTGACTGACACTTGGGCAGTAAAAGCGCAATACGCTGAATCTGACTACAAAATCGCTCCGGGGGGTCTTGATAACGAGAGCCTGAGCCTCGGTGTCGATTATAAACTGTCGCAAAATGCGGTAGTCTACGGTTACTATTCAGCAGTTGAAACTCAGGACGGCGCTTCTGCGTCCCTGCGTGACGACGACTATGTTGGTATCGGCCTGGATCTGAAGTTCTAATACAGCTGGTCCAAACAATCAGAAAAGGGTGCGTCAGCACCCTTTTTTGCACCTGTACTTAGGGGAAGGCGCCATGAAAAAAATAGTAATGATTCTATTATGCGGGGGGATTGCCTCTGTCAGCGCTGAGGAGTGTGTATTGGCCGTGGACGTGGCGGAGTCCATGAATGTGAATGCATCCAACGAATGCGATTCAACGGATTCCGGATTAAATGGTGTGGTACACCGGTGGTTCAAGCGTGATCAGAAATCATCTGCAGGGAATTCTCCTCAAGAAAAGGAAATTCCGCGNGCATCTATAAAAGTATCTCCACCTGCAAACAGCGCCGAATCTTTAGCCACAGCTCGATTCGAACTCTTGTCAGCAATCAGTCAGGAGTGTGTTCAGGGTTTCCGTATTACCGATGAAATGTATCTACCGGTAGATGGTGAGCTGACAATCCGCTTATTGTACGAGTGTCTTTAATCGGTAACTCATAAGCAGTCTTCCCTTGAGCATCATTGCGCGCTCACTGCGTTGTTGTCGTCATGAAAAGGTTTCGGTAAAGTGGGACCCTATCGATAAAGGTCACGTGCAGAGGGTGCCGTGTTTGGGAACCATCGATAAACCATACACTCTGTCTTTTGTCCCCCGCTGTTGATTCTCCAGCCGTACGGCTCAACTTCAGATGAGACCCCAACTGTGAAATACGCTATTTACTCAATTCGCAGATATTACGCTCCTACCATCTTATTTCTATTGGGAATATTGAGCTTTCCCAGTCATGCACAGGACGAAGCTGATCCCTGGCAAGGTTTTAATCGGGCGATGTTTGCCTTCAACGACGTGACCGACCGGTACCTGTTCAAACCCTTGGCAAAAGGGTACGTCTTCGTCACCCCCAAATTTGTCCGTAAAGGCGTGAACAATGTTTTTGACAATGTTCTGGAAGTCCCTAATGTCCTGAATGATGTCCTCCAGGGCAAAGGGAAGCAGGCGGCCAAAGATACGGGGCGTTTCCTGGTGAACAGCACTGTTGGTCTTGCCGGACTGTTTGATGTGGCCCAGCACATGGGGATGCCACGCAGTGATGGTGAGGATTTTGGACAAACCCTGGCTGTCTGGGGAGTGGGGCAGGGGCCATATGTCGTTTTGCCTTTTATGGGGCCCACGACTCTGCGCGACGGGCTGGCCATGCCGGTCAATATTTATTCTGACCCACGCGCTTACATTGATCATGTCCCCACGCGCAATACGGTCACAGGACTCTCCTTGTTAAATACCCGTGCAAATCTGCTGGACCTGGAGCGCCATATCACTGGTGACCGCTATACCTTTATCCGCGATGCCTATCTCCAGCGGCGCCAGTTTCTGATACACGATGGCGAAGTCGAGGATGACTTTGGAATGGGGGATGATTTTGGAGGCGCCGAAGATTTCGGTTATTAATCTTCTGAATACGGAAGCCCTTTGTTAAAGGACTTCCAGGATCTCCATTCCCAGCTCATACATGCTGTCTTCAGTGGATGTGGATCGTACAACCCGGATCCTTGCCTTAAGGGTTGGGTTGTGCCCGTGGCCGGAAGAGACTTCCGCATCCAGTACAGTTCCTAGGGGTATGTTCCTATCAATTTTGACCCGCATCCCGCCGCCGCTGAGATCCAGGCATTGTCCTTCGAACACCTCCTGATCTGCCGAGAGAGTGGCAGTTAAAGGGGCACTGATCTTCATCCTGATGAAGTCCCGTTTTTCGCTATAGGCTTTCTCGGACAAGCTCATGATGTACTCTCCTCGTTATCTGATTATTAGTCGCCAGAGCATGTGAGCGACAGATGCTGAACACCAGCAACGGCCTGTAAAACTACCAGTGAGTGGTAAAAGTCTAGCACAGGGATACAGTGCTCAAACTCAGGCTGGGGTGCGTCTAAAATGCTGATTTGCACAGCTTGCTTAAGGTTGGAGAAGAGAGTAGTGTTATGCGCCTTGCAGCATTCACAAGATGATTCCACCGTTGTCTGACAGGGCTAGGGATGACAGACAGAAGTAGAAAACTGCTCATCATTGATGACGATACTCTTGTTCGTCAGAGTATCGCAACGTACCTCGAAGACAGTGGCTTTGAGGTCACTCAGGTCTCTGATGGCAATTCCGGCATTCGAGCCATTGATGAGAGTCTTCCCGATCTGGTCATAACTGACCTCCGCATGCCCGACCTTGATGG
>Ga0065721_10002543_pt1 | contig 34105 bp, 32 predicted proteins | sample Mesricmetagenome_FD_59108 | JGI IMG/M metagenome (GOLD analysis project Ga0065721, IMG submission 59108) | Mesophilic microbial community from rice straw/compost enrichment Sample: eDNA_1 v2 (version 2) | ecosystem: Engineered > Solid waste > Grass > Composting > Bioreactor | place: USA: Davis... | reverse complement strand
TCAGGTCGGTTTTATTGTCAGGTAAATTCTGGGTCTGATCATAATCTTTGCAGTCGGATTGGCCTGTCTGATCCGGCTGCTTTTTTAACAGATCTTTGATTTGACTCTCCTTTGTCGATGACACAGCTGAAAAAAATCTCTTCCGGTTTAATTCTTTTGCACGCAGTGCAGCAGCCGTTTCATTAATAGCAAGAGGGTGAGCGCCATCCAGTACTGGTGCCGGTTTTTTTTATGAATAAACGTGAAGCCATCTTAGACGCTGCTCTCTACCTGCTTGCCCATAAAGGGTTCCATGGATTTTCCATTAAGCAGGTTGCTGAGAAAGCTGGTGTAGCCGCCGGAACGGTCTATCTGTACTTCCATGACAGAGAGGATCTTATCCTGCAGCTGGATGCGCAGATAATGGAACGCACGGCAGAACACATTTTTGCTGATCACGACCCACGCCAGCCGCTGTTTGATCAGTTTCGTCACCTATGGATGGGCTTCTGGCATTTCTTTAAAAGCCATCCTGAGATTTTATTAAGCAAAAACCAGTTTGATCATTTGCCCCCCGAGATGCTGCGCAATCGTTACGCGGATGCCAAAACTACCTTCCATCCGCTGGTGGCCTTTTTCGAAGCCGGGCGTGCGAATGGAGTGATGAAAGACCTTCCTAATGAGGTGTTATTTCCCCTTGCTTTTGAGCATCTGCTGGCATTGGCGCGCAACGACATGATTGGTCTCGTGGACTTCGATGAGGTCATGCTGGAAAATATTGTTCTGGCCAGCTGGGATGCCGTAACAGCTCGCTGATCTCCTTACTCCGGGCGGGACCGTATCCTGGCGGTAATTGGTCGGTCAAAAAATGTCTGGTATGGGTGGCCTCACTTTTATATACTCCCGCCTCTTGTTACTCAGCTTTCTGCTTGTAGGAAGCTTTCTCCGCACTAGCTAACTCAAGTGGCCTTTGGTAGGGGTCACCACTGAAAAGGATGGATCATGCCTGTAATTACTCTCCCCGATGGCTCCAAGCGCCATTTTGATAAGCCCGTTTCTGTTTACGAAGTCGCTGCCGATATCGGCCCTGGTTTAGCGAAAGCCACCATTGCCGGCCGTGTAAATGGCGAGCGCGTCGATGCTCATGACCTGATAACCGAAGATGCTGAGCTGGTGATCTTCACGGCGAAGGATCCAGACGGTCTGGAAATTATTCGTCACTCCTGCGCGCACCTGCTCGGTCATGCGATCAAGCAAATGTGGCCGGATGTAAAAATGGCCATTGGCCCGACCATCGAGAATGGCTTCTACTACGATGTTGATCTCGATCACATGCTGACGGATGAGGACATCGCTGCGCTGGAACAGCGCATGATGGAGCTGGCCAAGACCGAATACGACGTTATCAAGAAAAAGGTTTCCTGGCAGGAGGCCTACGATACGTTTGCCGCTCGCGGAGAGCCATACAAAATCGAGATTCTGGAACGGGATATCCCGCGCGATGCAACGCCGGGCCTGTATCACCATGAAGAATACATCGACATGTGCCGTGGACCTCACGTGCCGAATATGCGCTTTTGCGCACACTTCAAACTGATGCGCGTGTCCGGCGCTTACTGGCGTGGTGACTCAAACAACAAGATGTTACAGCGCATCTACGGGACTGCCTTTCCGGATAAAAAGCAGCTGTCCGCACATCTGCAGATGCTCGAAGAGGCGGTGAAACGCGATCACCGTAAGCTGGGCAAGAAGTTTGATTTTTTCCATCTGCAGGAAGAAGCACCGGGCATGGTGTTCTGGCATCCGCGCGGCTGGACCATTTATTCCACGCTTGAAGCCTATATGCGCGAAGTCCAGCGGAACAATGGGTACAGCGAGATCAAAACGCCTCAGGTGGTGGATCGCACACTATGGGAGCGTTCCGGTCACTGGGATAAGTTCCGGGCAAATATGTTCACGGTCGCATCTGAAGACCGGGATTTTGCGGTAAAACCGATGAATTGCCCGTGCCACATCCAGGTGTTCAATCAGGGCTTGAAGAGCTATCGTGAACTGCCCCTGCGTTTGGCTGAGTTCGGCTCCTGCCACCGCAATGAGGCATCTGGAACCCTGCAGGGCCTGATGCGCGTACGGGCCTTTGTGCAGGACGATGCGCACATTTTCTGTACTGAAGCCCAGATTCAGGAAGAGGTCTCCACCTTTACAGACCTGCTTTATCAGGTCTACGCGGACTTTGGCTTCAGCGACGTCATCATCCGTATCTCCACTCGTCCCGAGCAACGTGTAGGCAGTGATGAGGTATGGGACAAAGCTGAAAAGGCCTTGATGGATGCCCTGCAGACCAAGGGCCTGCCATACGAGCTCTTACCTGGGGAAGGTGCCTTCTACGGGCCTAAGATCGAGTTCTCACTGAAAGACTGCATTGGCCGGGTATGGCAGTGCGGAACTATTCAGGTGGATTTCTCCATGCCTGGGCGTCTGGATGCGCAATATGTGGCAGAAGATGGCTCCCGCCAGGTGCCTGTCATGCTGCACCGGGCTATCCTTGGCTCCTTTGAGCGCTTCATCGGTATCCTGATTGAGCACTATGAAGGATCTTTCCCAGCCTGGCTGGCGCCGGAGCAGGTGGCGGTTCTTAATATCACCGACAATCAGGCAGAATACGTCCGCGAGGTGGAAAAAACCTTGCGGGATAAGGGCTTCCGTGCGATTTCGGACTTGAGAAACGAGAAGATCGGCTTTAAAATCCGCGAGCACACAATTCAGCGGGTTCCCTACCTGCTCGTCATTGGCGATAAAGAGGTTGAAAATCAATCTGTTGCAGTTCGCACAAGGGACGGAAACGATCTGGGTGTAATGAGTCTTGATGCCTTTGTCGACCTGCTGGCTGCTGATGTGGCTCGCAAAGGGCGCCTGTCATCCTGACTTGTTTCCATTAATGAACTGGAGATACAACTATCAAACGAGATAACGCTACCGCGAATAAAGGTAATTCCAAGAAGGCGCGGATCAACGATCAGATCGAAGCAAAAGAAGTGCGCTTAATCAGTGCAAGTGGTGAACAGGTTGGTGTCGTTCCCTTGTCTGAAGCCTTGGCCCAAGCCCAGGCGGCAACCCTTGACCTGGTAGAGATTGTTGCTGATAGCGACCCCGTGGTCTGTAAGATCATGGATTACGGTAAGCATCTGTTTGAATTGAAGAAAACCAAGGCTGCTGCCAAGAAGAAACAAAAGCAGCAGCAGATTAAAGAGATGAAATTTCGACCAGGGACGGAAGAGGGGGACTATCAGGTCAAACTACGCAACCTGATGCGTTTCCTTGAACACGGGGACAAGGCCAAAGTGACGTTAAAGTTCCGTGGCCGTGAGCTGGCTCATCAGGAGCTTGGTATGGAAATGATGCAACGCATCGAGCAAGACCTGATTGAGATAGGTACTGTAGAGCAGGCGGCCAAGATGGAAGGTCGTCAACTGACTATGGTAATTGCCCCGAAAAAGAAAAAGTAACCGGGCTTTTAGCTGCCTCAGGCTACTTAAAGAGACGTCGCCATACTCCGTAGTTTGGTGTATGGCCAGCAATACTGCGATGTCTCACATTAATCACTATGAATGCGGAGTTTTTTCCCATGGCAACAAAAGCTAAAGTACATAGCGGCGCCTCCAAGCGCTTCAAGAAGACCGGCGCAGGCTATAAGCACAAACACGCCAACAAGAGCCACATCCTGACCAAAATGACCACCAAGCGTAAGCGCCAGCTGCGCGGCACCAGTATTGTTGCTGAGGCCGATGTACCAGCTGTTAAGCGTATGCTTCGTGCCAATTAATCTTGGCTTAACCGAGAATTTTGAGAGGATTGAAATATGGCCCGTGTTAAGCGTGGTGTAGAGGCGCGTCGTCGTCACAAGAAAGTTTTAAAAGCTGCGAAAGGTTACTATGGTGCACGTTCACGCGTATTCCGCGTAGCCAAGCAGGCGGTTATCAAAGCTGGTCAGTATGCTTATCGTGACCGTCGTGTTAAGAAGCGCAACTTCCGCGCTCTGTGGATCACTCGTATTAATGCCCAGTCTCGCGCTGAAGGCATGACCTACAGCCAGCTGATCTCTGGTCTGCGGAAAGCCAACATTGTGCTTGATCGTCGTGTTCTGGCTGATCTTGCTGTATACGATAAGGCAGCTTTTGCTGCAGTTGTTGCGAAGGCTAAATCAGCTCTGGCTGCTTAATCGTCCAATGACTGTCAGGTGTTTCTCCGGAAACACCGATGCGAACGCGATGAAAGGGAAGGGGCTTATTGANGTTCCTTCCCTTTTTTATTGTCCGGGATGGGCANGATTTGCGGGTAGATGGATATGCAGGGGTAGCGATNTCAGGATGGCGCGCCTTACCGTGAANGCAGGGAGTTGAACGTATTTCCCATAACAACCCTATTGTGGAATGACTGATGGATAACCTGGTTGCGCTCACTGAAGCGGCACTCAAATTGGTAGCAGAGGCGCAGGATCTGGCGACTCTGGATAATGTACGAGTTGATTATCTGGGTAAGAAAGGCAGTGTCAGTGCCTTGATGAAAAACCTGGGTCAGCTGTCACCGGAAGAGCGTCCGGCGGCTGGAGCAGAAATCAATCAAGCCAAAGATAAAATCCAGGAGGCTATTGCTCAGCGTAAAGCGGCTCTGGAGCAGGCACAGATAGCGGCAAAACTGGCCAATGAGGTGGTGGATGTCACGCTGCCCGGAAGAGGGGAGCATGCCGGTGGCCTGCATCCGGTCACCCGTACACTGCAACGTATTGAGGAAATCTTCACAGCGGTAGGTTACAGCGTGGAAGTGGGTCCCGAGATAGAAGATGATTACCACAACTTCGGCGCCCTCAATATTCCTTCTCATCACCCGGCCCGGGCGATGCACGATACCTTTTATGTCAATGACAATCATGTATTGCGTACACACACCTCGCCGGTCCAGGTACGCACTATGGAGAATCAGCAACCGCCTATCCGCGTCATTTGTCCGGGGCGGGTATACCGCTGCGATTCGGATCTCACACATACACCGATGTTCCATCAGGTAGAAGGCCTGGTGGTTGATAAAGACATCAGTTTTGCGGATTTAAAAGGGACAGTAGATCAGTTCCTTAAAGCATTCTTTGAGGCGGACGTTCCGGTTCGTTTCCGCCCGTCCTATTTTCCTTTCACTGAGCCTTCCGCTGAGGTAGACATTCAATGTACCCAATGTCATGGCAAGGGCTGCCGCGTGTGCAAAAACACCGGGTGGCTTGAGGTGATGGGGTGCGGAATGGTTCATCCGGAGGTGTTCAAGTCATCTGGCGTAGATACTGAGACCTATACCGGCTTCGCTTTCGGAATGGGGGTGGAGCGCCTGGCGATGTTGCGCTATGGGGTCAATGATCTGCGCTTGTTCTTTGAGAACGATCTTCGTTTCCTGAAGCAATTTTAATTGAGCAGCCGCAGCCCTTGGCTGCGGAGATAAAAACTAGAGACTAGCAGCTAGCTCCTAGAGACTGAATACTATGAAAGTAAGTGAATCCTGGTTACGCGAATGGGTTAATCCGACAATCTCCACGGATGAATTGGTGGCGCAGCTGACCATGGCTGGGCTGGAAGTGGATGGCGTGGAATCAGTTGCCGGTGAATTTACCGGGGTTATTGTGGGTGAGATTGTTGCGGTAGAGCAGCATCCTGATGCTGATAAGCTGCGTGTCTGCCAAGTGGCTGGTCTGGCAGAAGGGCCGGCACAGGTTGTCTGCGGAGCACCTAATGCGCGCGTGGGTATCAAGGTTCCTTTCGCAACGATTGGCGCAAAGCTCCCGGGTAACTTCCAGATCAAGAAAGCAAAATTGAGAGGGGTGGAATCCTTCGGCATGTTGTGCGCTCAGACAGAGCTGCAGGCTGGCGAGGATGACAGCGGCTTATGGGAGCTGGCGGCAGATGCCCCTGTCGGTAGTAATTTACGTGAGTATCTCCATCTTGACGACAAGCTGATCGAGGTGGATCTCACCCCGAACCGCAGTGATTGCCTCAGCGTGAAGGGCCTTGCCCGGGAAGTCGGGGTATTAAACCGCCTGCCGGTTCAAGCACCGAAGATTCAGGCGGTGTCGCCGACGCTGGCGGATACCTTTCCTGTTCATCTGGAGGCAGGAGTCGCCTGTAGTCGTTATGTGGGCCGGATCATCCGCGGGATTGATATATCCAAACCTTCACCTGCCTGGTTGCAGGATAAATTGATTCGGGCTGGCCTGCGTTCCATTGATCCAGTAGTGGATGTTACCAATTACGTGCTGATGGAGCTGGGGCAGCCAATGCATGCCTTCGACTTCCAGAAGCTTGAGGGGGCTCTTCATGTTCGCCTGGCGAAGCAGGGGGAGCCGCTGGTACTGCTGGATGGACAGGAAGTCAAATTAAACGATGATACCCTGGTCATTGCCGATGCCCAGCGGGCGCTGGCTATTGCCGGGGTTATGGGAGGGAGCGCCACTGCAGTCAGCGAGACGACGCGCGATATCTTCCTGGAAAGTGCGTTTTTCGACCCAGCGTCCATTGCCGGGCGGGCTCGATCCTACGGTTTGCATACCGATTCTTCCCACCGCTTCGAGCGGGGCGTGGATTATGAGCTTCAGGTAGAAGCCATGGAGCGTGCCACGGCGTTGCTGCTTGAGATAGTAGGTGGTGACGCGGGGCCTTTGATTCAGGTGACCAATGAACACCTGCCACAGACGCGTCAGGTCAGTTTGCGTCGTGCTCGGATTCAAAGCGGTCTCAGTCTTGATATAGCTGATGCTGAGGTTGTAGATATTCTGGGACGACTGGGTTTGTCACTCATCAGTGAGACTGCAGAAGGATGGAGTTTTTCAGTACCTTCTTATCGTTTTGATATCGCCATTGAAGCCGATCTGCTGGAAGAGCTGGCCCGCATCTACGGTTACAACCGTCTGCCAACGCGGAGTCTGGCCAAACCTCTGGCTATCCAATCGCACCCGGAAGTAGTGCAGGGCTTACCTGCCGTCCGGCGTCACTTGGTAGCTCGTGGCTACCAAGAGGCTATTACTTATAGCTTCATTGAGCCTAAGCTAGCTTCCTTATTTGAACCGCAGGTTCAACCCATTGAGCTTCGTAATCCTATCAGTGCGGATATGTCAGCCATGCGCCCCAGCCTTCTGCCGGGCCTGGTAAACGTCCTCAGACATAACCTCAATCGTCAGCAGGAGCGTGTCCGTCTCTTCGAAAGTGGCTTGCGCTTCCTGCCTGCGCCAGACGGGTTCAAGCAGCAGGCGATGCTTGCGGGCCTGATCTACGGTCGCCGTTCTCCCGAAATCTGGTCAAACACGGCCGAGTGGGTGGATTTCTTTGACCTGAAGGGGGATTTGGAATCCTTGCTTGGTATAACAGGGAATGCCGCCGCGTATACCTTTAAGCCGGCAGAGCACCCTGCCTTGCACCCTGGACAGACAGCAGGCATCTACTGTGGAGAGGAATTAAAGGGCTATCTGGGAGCCTTGCATCCGACTCTGCAACAACAGCTGGATATTCCTAAGGTGACCTTCGTGTTTGAGCTGGCGTTGGATGCTGTGTTAGCGGCGCGTATCCCTGGCTTCAAGCCTTTGTCACGCTTCCCGGAAGTGCGGCGGGACCTGGCGGTTCTGGTTGACCGTAACCTGAGCGCGGATGTGCTGCTTGAAGCGGTCAAAAACCAGGCCGGAGAACACCTTGTCGAGTTAAAGATATTTGACGTATATATGGGCAAAGGTATTGATACACATAGAAAAAGTGTCGCGATGGGGTTGACCTTTCAGCATCCTTCACGCACTCTTACAGAGGATGAGATCAGCGCCTCTATAAACAATGTTGTTCGATATCTGGAGGCAAACTTTGCAGCCACCCTCAGATAGGGATAATAAATATGCCGGATGGTGCTCTGACGAAAGCAGATTTGGCCGAGAAGTTATACGAAGATCTCGGCCTGAATAAACGCGAAGCCAAGGAGCTTGTTGAACTCTTTTTTGAAGAGATTCGTCACGCTCTTGAAAATAACGAACAGGTAAAGTTATCGGGCTTTGGAAATTTCGATCTACGCGATAAAAGTCAACGCCCTGGGCGTAACCCAAAGACGGGAGAGGAAATCCCAATCAGTGCGCGCCGGGTAGTGACTTTCCGCCCGGGACAAAAACTCAAGGCCAGAGTGGAAGCATATGCTGGAACCAAGTCATAACGACGAACTGCCGGTTATTCCCGGCAAGCGCTACTTTACCATTGGGGAAGTCAGTGAGTTATGCGCTGTAAAGCCTCATGTGCTGCGTTATTGGGAACAGGAGTTTCCCCAGCTGAAGCCTGTTAAGCGGCGTGGTAATCGCCGTTATTATCAGCGACAGGATGTATTGACAATCCGCCAGATCCGCACACTGCTTTACGATCAGGGTTTTACAATCGGTGGCGCCCGTTTGCAGATGAGCAACGACTCGCAACCTGGTGATTCCACCCAATTCACACATTTGGTTTCGCAGATGATTGTGGAGTTGGAGCAGTTACTGGATGTATTGAAAGCCAGATAATTTCAACGTCATTGCAGTTGCAATCTCAATAAATTGCGGTATTATGCCGGTCCCTCGCAGCAGTGATTCACGTCGCTGTTGCATCATCAGGTTTTGATGTCTTGTCGGAGCGTAGCGCAGCCAGGTAGCGCACCATACTGGGGGTGTGGGGGTCGTGGGTTCAAATCCCGCCGTTCCGACCATTTCTTTTCGCTTTTCCTCCCATTGATTATCTAAAATTTTTTAATTCTCCTCTGCTTTTTCGCTACTGGCACAATCCAATCAAAGTGCTACTATGTAGACCTTTAGTGCCGCCCCGGTGCGATCTTTAAAATAACAAGAGGTAGACTTGTGTCAAAACAATTAATGATTTACGAAAACATTCAGCCACTATCTGACAAACACCGTACCTGGGCGGTTAATGTGTCCAGCTATGACTTTGCCGCTCATCTGAATTCTTCTCCACTGCTGGCAACTGAAATTCCTTTCGCCGCGGGTGAATATCCGATTATCTTCTCCGCAACCGCAACAGAAGGTGAGTACCTTCCACTGGCTGTAATGGGGCTGAAAGAAGGACAGAATTTATTTATCGATGATAATGGCAGATTCTCTGCGCGTTATATTCCCGCGTTTATCCGTCGTTATCCTTTCGTGTTGGCAGGAGCAAAAGACGCAGAAACCTTAACCCTGTGTATCGACGAAGCCAGCAAGGCCTGTATTCCAGACGGCAGCCAGGGTAAGCGTTTGTTTGAAGAGAATGGTGAACAATCACCTCATCTTAAAGAGGTGGTGGAGTTCCTCAAGGATTATCAATACCGCGCAGAGATGACCAAAGCATTCTGCAAGAAGTTGCATGAGCTGGATCTGCTGGAGCCAATGCAGGCGACTATCACGTTCAAGGAAAATCCGGCGGCCAATATGAACCTGACTGGTTTCTATGTGGTGAAGCGCGAAAAATTGAAGAAAATCAGCGATGCTGATGCCCTTGATCTGTTCAAGAAAGATGGTCTGGAACTCATCTATAGCCATATGCAGTCATTGTCTAACCTGAATGATCTAATCAGCCGTATGTCAGGGCAATTGACGGAAAAAGCATAAGCTAAGGTTTATGTGCATATAAAAAAGCCGGACTAATGTCCGGCTTTTTTATTGGAAATTGGAAAGTGAATTAACAATATTTAATGAGTTTGTCTTGTATCCCGCGTTTTCGCATTCAACTGTTTGATCTTGCGCTCGGCCGTTAAAAAGGCATCACGTACTGCTACATGAATGGATTCGTCATCCCGCGCTACAGCCACAGAACCACCTTTCACGTCGAGTTCAATCGACGCTCGATACTGCTTGCCTTTGTGCTTGTGGTTATGGGGTGTGTCGAGAACTACCCGGCTGTGGATGATTTGATCGGTAAAGCGGTGGAGCTTTTCAGCCTTTTTGGAGATGACTTCGTTAAGTGCAGCAGATGAATCCAGATCACGATAAATGACATCGACTACAGGTTTCATTCGTTAACCTCCTTAGCGGTGCGATGAGTAGGAGCTCGCCAATAACCCTGGAGTACCTAGATCCGCTACGGGATCTAAATCGACGGATTTTCGAAGCTCCCAGTACTTATATTGATACTTCTTTAGAAAATATCAAGATAAAGTAGCCGCTTTTCATAAGAACATTTTCGTATGAAAACGCCGGAATTGAAGCTTTAGCCCTTGTTGATGATGTTTGCAGCAATGGTAATAGCCCGTGCTGGCTGGGGTTCCCTTCTGTAATAGATTTCTCCTAATGGGGTTTGTCAGGCTTTATGTATCCCAATTAAATTTTTTATTCCTCAGACTTGAAAGCTGTTTTTCCAGCCTTATCTAATCCTTGCAGTCGCTCTACGAGGACTGCAATTTTCCATGACTTGATCTGTTGATAAGTCGAATTTTATATTGCTCCTATGAGGATATATGCATGCGTAATTTTGATTTTTCTCCACTTTACCGCTCCGCCATTGGTTTCGATCGTATGGCCACGTTGCTCGACAACCTGAGTCGTGCCGAGCAGACGCATCCGAGTTACCCACCGTACAACATTGAATTAACCGGTGAAGACCAGTACCGCATTACCATGGCGGTTGCAGGTTTTGACCGGGATGAACTTAACATTGAAGTTAATCAGAACAATCTTACTATCTCCGCCAGTAAGCAGGCTGATGAACAGCCACGCACTTATTTGCACCAGGGTATAGCTGCGCGCAGTTTTGAACGGCGCTTTCAACTTGCGGATCATGTGCAGGTCAAGTCAGCGACAATAGAAAATGGTTTATTGCACATTGATTTGCAGCGAGAAATTCCTGAAGCAATGAAGCCTCGTACCATCCAGATTAATGCTGGCAAACCCCAGGAAAAATTGACCGCGGAAACACGCGCAGATTCTGCCGCTTAATACGTTCAGTAAGTGAATCAAAAATCGGGCCGCAGGGCCCGATTTTTTTTAAGATCGTTGATCGCTGCTGAATAATTTGGCTCGCACGGTTGCGCGATACTCTTTAGGTGTGGTGGCCAATTGTTTTTTAAAGAGTATCGTAAAATATCCCGCATCCTGGTATCCCACCTTTTCTGCAATTTCGTTAATTGAAAGATTACTGGTTTTTAATAAATCACGTGCAGTGTGGATGCGAATTTCCTGCAGGTGTTGTAAAGGCGTCTGGCCCGTCGCTATTTTGAAACGGCGATTTAACGTTCGTACGCTTAAACCAAACCGTTCGGCAACCTGCTCAAAAGAAATGTTCCGGTGGTAGTTATCCTGCAGCCAGATTTGGACCTGCACAATATCTTCATCGGGGTGGCGGCTGTGATCCTGTTCGAAGTAGCCACTGCTCTCGTAGGAACGTCGGATTTCGTGAGAAAAATGGCGTTCTACGTGGCTTGCGATCGCTTTGCCCATTAAACGGTGAATAAAATGAACCGTCAGGTCTGCCAGTGAATTGACGCTTGCTGAGCAATAAAGATTACCGGCCTGAGTAATGAAATATTGCCGCTTCAAATCCACTGCCGGGTAGTCACGATGAAATTGGTCAAAATAATGCCAATGAGTAGTCGCTGGCTTTCCATCTAATAAACCCGCTTCCGCCAGAAAACAGCATCCCGTGCCCACTGCGCTGATCAAGGCTCCGTTTTGATATTGATCGCGTAACCATTCAAGCAGGTAGCCGTTTCGTCTTATAAGCGGCCGAGGGTTACGCCATAGGCCGGGCAGGTAAATGATGTCATTATCAGTGGCATCTTCCAGGGCACAGTCGGGGCGCCAGGCGAATCCAGAGCGTGTGACGACGGGCTCAGCATGTACTGCAGCGGTGCGCAGCTTAAGGTGGGGGGCGAGTGACTTTCTTCCGCGGTGGGCCGCACTTTCCGCTGCTAACAGCATTTCCATCGGCAAGGTGCTACTGGTCGCCAGCATGTTTTCGCACAGGAAGAAGGTGATCTTAGTTGTATGGCTGCTAGGGGGGCTCATGCTGCGCGTCTCCTTTGTTGGCCGAATTATCTTAGATATTGGCCAAATCAACAATAACACTTGATCCCCATAGTAAATACACTTTGCTCCATTCTGGCACTCACATGATTGCAGTATTGGAGTTTTCTATATGCCCCTTGCATCCCCTTCACGTCTACCTGTCATTGTTGGCTTCGGCGGTTTCAATGCTGCCGGCCGGGCTTCGGCGCATCACGCCTATAGGCGAATGGTTATTGAGAGCCTGCCTGAGAAGGATCGTCAGGAAACAATTGCTGGTCTGGCGGTGATGATGGGTTTGGTGGGAATAAGCGACGGGCAATATATCCGGATAGAAAATGACCAGCCTTTAACTCTGGGCGAAATCGAAGCTGAGTTTGGCTCCGCGGTGATGGATGGTACGTTGATCCGTCGAATTGAACGGACTTTCTTCGACGTAGATGCGGCCCATTGGCAGAAAAGCGCGATTTTGAATCCGGATAGCGGGCCGCTGGTATTTGAAATGAACCGTCGAGACCTGCCAGAGCCGGTTCCTGATACCTGGACGGTGGAGGAGTTGGAATCCGGTCGTGTAAGAGTGGCTGTAGCCGACAATCTGACGGTTAAGCTTGATAGCTATCGGGATATGCCGGTTAAGTCTGCGGGCCAATTGCCTCGTGGATTCAATCCCGGCTCGCTTTATAACTCTCATTTCCATCCCCGTGCTTTGCAGCTGGCTGTGGTTGGCGCCTCTGATGCGGTGCGCTCCATAGGGGTTGAATGGTCCAGCATTGCCAATGCCGTTAAACCGGATGAGATAGGTGTTTATGCCAGCAACGTCATGAGCCAGATGGACGACAATGGCTTTGGTGGTTTGTTGCAGTCGCGTCTGAAGGGGAGTCGGGTAAGCACCAAACAATGTCCGCTGGGTTTAAGCAGTATGCCCGCTGATTTTGTTAATGCTTATATTCTTGGCAGTGTGGGGCACACGGGAGCGATAGCTGGTGCCTGCGCCTCTTTCTTATACAACTTGCGTGCTGCTGTTGAAGATATATCCAGCGGCAAGTGTCGGGTTGCGGTTGTGGGTAACGCCGAGGCGCCCATCACGCCGGAAATTATTGATGGCTACGCCACCATGGGTGCACTGGCCAGTGAAGATAAGCTGAAAAAGCTGGACGGCTCCGAAACAACAGACCCCCGCCGTACGAGCCGGCCTTTTGGTGAGAACTGCGGCTTTACCATTGCTGAAGCCAGCCAATATGTTGTCCTGATGGACGATGCCCTGGCGCTGGAGTTAGGTGCTGATATCCATGGCGCCGTCAGCGACGTCTTTATTAATGCGGATGGGTTCAAAAAGTCTATCTCAGCGCCTGGGCCGGGTAACTACATCACCATGGCAAAAGCCGTTGCAGCTGCACGAGCTATCCTGGGGGATGAGGCGATCCAGCAGCGCTCTATGGTGCAGGCCCATGGTTCCAGTACCCCGCAAAACCGCATAACGGAATCACAGATTTTTGATCAGGTGGCGAGGGTATTTAATATTGAGCAATGGCCTGTTTCGGCGGTGAAGGCCTATGTGGGGCACTCCTTGTCGCCAGCCAGTGGTGAGCAGCTGATTGTATCGCTGGGGATTTTCAAGTACGGCATAGTCCCAGGTATTAAAACCATTGATAAGGTTGCAGAAGACGTCTTCTCTGAACGATTGCAGTTTCCATTGAAAGACATGAAGAGGGAAACCCCCTTTGATGTGATATTCCTGAACTCCAAAGGGTTTGGGGGCAACAATGCGACAGCGGGCGTTATAGCACCTCAGGTGGTGGAGAAGATGCTGGCCCGTCGCTATGGGGCGGAACAGATGGAGACGTACCTGCGTCGGCGCGAAGATGTTCGCGCCAGAGCTGCTGCCTACGACGCAGCCGCGCTTAAAGGGGACTTCCAGACCATTTATCACTTCGGCGAGGGACTGATTGACGAAAGTCAGATAGCCATTGATGATGCTTCGGTCAGTCTGCCGGGCTACGAGCAGGCCATCGATCTCACGTTTATTAACCGCTATGACGATATGATCTGACGGTTTTCCAGGTACGGATGGCGCGGGCAGCGATAGGTTGCCCGCGGCTGTTCCCCAGGCTATACAAAGCTGATCCTTTCCCTTAGAATACCGCGCCTTTCGTGGCACTCCGTGCCCATGACACTTTTAACCAAGGTACCGCCTAGATCGGTACTGAATTTTTCTAACAGGAAGAAGACCTCAATGGTAACTATTCGTCTGTCTCGTGGCGGTTCCAAAGCACGTCCGTTTTATCATCTGACTGTAACCAACAGCCGCAGCGCCCGTAATGGCCGGTTTATTGAGCGTGTGGGCTTTTTCAACCCCGTTGCTCGTGGTCAGGAAGAGCGTCTCCGTGTTAACACTGAGCGTCTCGAACACTGGCTGGCTCAAGGCGCCCAGATGAGCGAGCGTGTAGCTCAGCTGATTAAAGACAGCAAAAAAGCTGCCTAAGCTGCTTGCGCCCGATGAGCGATGTTAAATCATTGGATTTAGTCAATATTGGGCGTATTACGGCAGTTTATGGTGTTAAAGGCTGGGTGAAGATCCACTCTTACACCGAGATTGCCGAAGATGTATTTGCTTATAACCCTTGGTGGTTGAAAACCCCCCACGGTGTTAAGCAGGTCGAGGTTGATGAAGCTCGTCCGCACGGCAAGGGGTTTGTCGCTCATATCAAAGGTGTCGATGATCGTGACCAGGCAATGCTGATCACGAAAATTGATATCGCTGTGGACCGCAGCCAGTTGCCGGAACTCGACGAAGGTGAGTATTACTGGAGTCAACTGGAAGGACTGGCGGTCATCACCACCTATGGTGGTATGTCCCAGCGGTTGGGGCGGGTAAGCAAGCTGTTGGAAACCGGTGCAAATGACGTTCTGGTTGTTCAGCCCGATGACCAGAGCATTGATCAGCGCGAGCGCTTGATCCCTTATGTGCCCGATCAGTTTATTCTCAGGGTCGATCTAAGGACCCGGGAAATGCAGGTGGATTGGGATCCGGAGTTTTAGTGAGCAGAGGGTTGTGTGGTGCACCTTGAACAGCAGCCTTCTATCTCGACCGAGGATCATCCAACCGAGCACGCAGGTGGGGTGGTTCCGCTGAAAATAGCTGTCATCACGCTTTTTCCAGAGATGTTCGATGCTATTACCCGGCACGGCATTACAGCCAGAGCGGTAAAGCAACAGCTGATTTCAATCAACTGCTGGAATCCGCGGGACTTTACATCGGATCGTCACAGTACAGTAGATGATCGCCCCTACGGAGGCGGTCCCGGTATGGTGATGATGATTCAGCCTTTGCGGGACGCTATCGAAGCCGCTAAGGCCTGGGCTGGCAGTGAGAGTAAAGTTATTTATCTCTCACCCCAGGGGCGGCCCCTGAACCAGAAAGGGGTAACGGAGTTAGCGCGTTACCCAAATATGGTTTTGATTGCCGGACGCTACGAAGGTATTGATGAACGGCTGATCCAGATGATGGTGGACGAAGAGTGGTCCATCGGGGATTACGTCGTCAGTGGCGGTGAGCTGCCGGCCATGGTTCTGATTGATGCAGTGACCCGGTTGATACCGGGGGCTTTGAATCACGCTCAGTCGGCCGAACAGGATTCCTTTACGGACGGCTTGCTGGACTGCCCGCACTATACCCGTCCGGAAGTATATGAAGATATGCGGGTGCCGGATGTATTACTGTCCGGTAACCACGAAGAGATTCGGCGCTGGCGTCTTAAGCAGGCGCTGGGGCGAACCTGGCTGAAACGGCCAGATTTATTGCAGGCAACAACATTAACCGGGGAGCAGCAGGCGCTGCTGACGGACTTTCGTCGGGACCTCGAAGACAACAAACTCTAGCTGTGAAGCTACAGACTCTTAGGAGCAATACAAATGAGTAGCAAGAACCCGATTATCCAGGCTTTGGAAAACGAACAACTGAAAAAAGAAGTCACCGAATTTTCTCCCGGTGATACTGTTGTTGTTCAAGTAAAAGTTAAAGAAGGTAACCGTGAGCGTCTGCAGGCATTTGAAGGCGTTGTGATTGCCAAGCGTAATCGTGGCCTCAACTCTGCTTTCACCGTGCGCAAGATTTCTCACGGTGTAGGCGTTGAGCGTACTTTCCAGACTCACAGCCCGCAGGTTGACAGCGTGATCCTGAAGCGTCGCGGCGACGTGCGTCAAGCCAAACTGTACTACTTGCGTGACCTTACTGGTAAGGCTGCTCGTATTAAAGAGAAGCTGGTGTAATACATATCTGGTGTATCAAGTACCCAGAAACAAAAAAGCCGGAGCAGGAAACTGCTCCGGCTTTTTCGTTTCTGGTTGGTGAATTTATCCGGTTGCCGTTTGTCCTAGCTGCTGGCAATAATAGGTCTGATCTTTAGCCGGAACTGATAAGGCCGTAATGCCGTGAACGATGATATTGTGCTGCTTGAGCATTATCTGGATGCGATCTGGATGGAGAAGGGGTTAAGTCAGAATACATTGGAGTCGTACCGTGCTGACTTAACAGCTTTCGCGCAGTGGCTGGGTGAAAACAACGGCAGCCTTCTGGCTGTTGATTCACATATGTTGTTGCGCTATCTGGCTCATCGCCATGAACAGAAACTATCCAGTCGATCAACCGCCAGGTTCCTGTCCTGCGTGAGAGGCTTTTATCGATATCAGTTGCGCGAAGGGGCGGTTGCGGAGAATCCACTGGCGTTAGTGGAAAATCCCAAACTTCCGCGTGCACTGCCAAAATCCCTGACCGAGAGTGATGTAGAGAGTCTCCTTGCCGCGCCCCTGCTGGATGACCCGTTAGGGCTGCGGGACCGGACCATGCTGGAGCTGCTGTATGCCTGTGGTCTGAGGGTGACCGAGCTGGTCAGTCTGCAGATGTCCCAGATCAATCTGCGCCAGAATGTGGTGCGGGTTCTGGGGAAGGGCAGTAAGGAGCGGTTGATTCCTATGGGGGAGGAAGCTGCCGCCTGGCTGACCCGATATTTGCGAGAAGCGAGACCTGTGTTGTTGCATAATTGTCCCGATGAGATAGTCTTTCCTAGCGCGCGCGCGCAGCCGATGACGCGCCAGACCTTCTGGTATCGGATCAAGCATTGGGCACAGGTGGCGGGGATCGATAAGCCCCTATCGCCTCACACTCTGCGTCATGCCTTCGCTACGCATCTTCTGAATCATGGTGCGGATCTACGGGTTGTGCAGTTGCTGCTGGGACATAGCGATTTGTCGACAACGCAGATATATACTCACGTAGCGCGTACCCGGATGAAAGCCCAGCACGCTGAGCATCACCCCCGGGGTTAATAATAAACAAGCAATTGCAAACTTCGAGATTTCTTAGCCGCAATTTAGGACATGATTATGATTAGAAAAACGATTATCGGCCTGTTAGGTGCTGGGGCCTTGCTCTCTGTTCCTGTGCTGTCCATGGCTGAAGGAGCCAGTGGTGCTGGAGCGGTTTCACGTAAGTCTCCTGAAAAAATCATCAGCGAGCGTTTAAAGCAGGCGCGTCCCGAGATCCAGTTTGGCGAACCCCGGCCGGCACCCATTGATGGTTTATATCAGGTGCAGATCACTGGTGGTCCTACCCTATATGTAACGCCTGAAGGTGATAAGTTTATTGCCGGCGAGATATTTTCCATCGACACAAATGGCTTCTCCCGATTTGAAGACCCTTATGTCGTGGAGGAGCGTAAGCGCCTGTTGGCAAAGGTTAATCCAAAAGACGCGATCATCTTCAAGCCCAAAGAAAAGACCAAGGCCGTGGTCTACGTATTTACTGACATAGATTGTGGCTATTGTCGTCTGTTACATCGCCAGATTCATACCTACGACGACCAGGGCCAGAAAAAGCCCGGTTATAACGATCTGGGTATTGAAATCCGTTATCTGGCCTATCCTCGTGCAGGTATTCCCAGTGCTTCGGCAGACAAGCTGATTACAGCCTGGTGTTCCAAGGATCAGCAGGGTGCCCTGACTGCCCTCAAGAATGATCAACCAGTAACGCCAGCCAAGTGCGACAAAAACCCAGTAGCGGCCGACTTCAAGCTGGGTGGTGAAGTCGGTGTCAGCGGTACGCCGGCTGTGTGGTTCCCTGATGGTCGTCTGATGCCGGGTTACATGCCGCCGGAGCAGATGGCACAGGCTCTGGGTATTTAATTCTTCCCTCTCCGCAAGCTTCTCCCGCTTTGCCTGCCGGCAAGGCGGGACGATTTCCATCGGCTGATTGACACGCTCGATACAGCTCAGTAAGGTTGCCGTCTTTTGCTCTGTTGAGCGCTTTTCTGTTCAATCTCATTTCGCAGGGGACACCATCTTGAAACCGGTCAAAGTAGGTATCTGCGGTCTTGGTACCGTAGGCAGTGGCACCGTTAACGTTTTGACGCGCAATGGGCGCGTTATTAATGCCCGAGCCGGTTGTGATATTACTATTGCCCAGATTGCCGCCCGCCGCGATAACCCTAACTGCGACACTGCTTCATTTAACGTAACGCGCGATATCTTTGCGGTCGCAGATAACCCGGAAATCGACATTCTGGTTGAGCTGATTGGCGGTACGACGGTGGCGAAGGACCTGGTTATGCGGGCCATCGCCAATGGCAAACATGTTGTTACTGCCAACAAAGCGCTGATAGCCCATCACGGCAATGAAATCTTTACCGCCGCCAATGCCAAAGGCGTTACTGTAGCCTTTGAAGCTGCCGTGGCTGGTGGTATCCCTATCATCAAGGCGATACGCGAAGGCTTGTCAGCCAACAAGATTGAATGGCTGGCGGGCATCATCAATGGAACAGGCAACTTTATTCTTACCGAGATGCGTGACAAAGGTCGCGCGTTTGACGATGTTTTAAAAGAAGCCCAGGCGCTGGGTTATGCAGAAGCAGATCCTACCTTCGACGTGGAAGGTATTGATGCAGCACATAAACTGGTCATTCTGGCATCGCTGGCGTTCGGTATCCCCTTACAGTTTGACAAGGTATTCACCGAAGGCATTACCCGTATTTCTCCGCAGGACGTTACTTATGCAGAGGAGCTCGGATACCGGATCAAGCATCTGGGTATTGCCCGTCGCAGTTCGAATGGTATTGAGCTGCGCGTACACCCAACGCTGATCCCTGAGAAACGCCTGATCGCGAATGTGGACGGGGTGATGAATGCGATTGTCGTTAAAGGCGATGCAGTGGGGCCGACTCTTTATTACGGTGCCGGCGCCGGGGCTGAACCAACGGCGTCTGCTGTGATTGCAGATATCGTGGATGTCGCCCGGACCCTGACGGCAAACCCTGAACACCGTGTGCCTTACCTTGGCTTCCAGCAGGAGAACCTGCGGGACAAGGCGATACTGCCTATTGAAGAGGTGGAAACAGCTTACTACCTGCGGATGTCAGTACTGGATAAGCCGGGTGTCCTGTCGAAGGTGGCCCAGATTCTCAGCGATTCCGGCATCAGCATTGAAGCGCTGATCCAGAAAGAAGCCAAAGACGATGAGGAAACCGTACCTTTGATTCTGTTGACCAATCGTGCGCTGGAAAAACATATCGTAGCTGCCATTACAACGATTGAAACTCTGGATTCAATCACTGCGCCGGTTACCCGCATCCGCATGGAATCTTTGAAATAAATTATCAATCTAGCACAGGTTATTAGCGTGAAATATATCAGTACTCGCGGTCAGGCACCGGCGCTGACATTTGAAGAAGTGGTTCTTACCGGTCTGGCACCCGATGGCGGCCTTTATGTTCCAGAGACCCTGCCGACTTTTTCTTCAGAAGAAATCGCATCCTGGGCAGGTCTGTCTTATCAGGAGCTGGCATTCAAGGTAATCAGTCCGTTTGTTGCCGGCGCACTGTCGGATGATGAGCTGAAACAAATCATCGTGTCTTCATACAGCACGTTCCGTCACGATGCGATTGCTCCTTTGGTGCAGACCGGTCATAACGAATGGGTTCTGGAGTTGTTCCAGGGCCCGACGTTGGCATTCAAAGACTTCGCGTTGCAGTTTCTTGGTCACCTGCTGGATCATCTGCTTAAAAAACGTAATCAGAAAGTTGTGGTGATGGGTGCGACCTCCGGTGATACCGGATCTGCTGCAATCGAAGGCTGCCGTCGTTGCGATAACATCGATATCTTTATTCTTCATCCGCACAATCGTGTCTCTAACGTTCAGCGTCGCCAGATGACGACAGTTCTGGAAGCCAACGTGCACAATATCGCCCTTGAGGGTAACTTTGATGATTGTCAGAACATGGTTAAGGCCAGTTTTGGTGATCAATCCTTCCTGCCTGACGGTCGCCAGCTGGTAGCGGTTAACTCGATCAACTGGGCGCGGATCATGGCTCAGATCGTTTATTACTTTTATGCAGCGCTTGCCCTGGGCGCGCCCCACCGTCCGGTATCATTCTCTGTGCCTACCGGTAACTTCGGAGATATCTTTGCCGGTTACCTCGCCAAACGTATGGGGCTCCCCATCGACCAACTGGTGATTGCGACCAACAGCAACGATATTCTGCATCGCTGTATCAGCAGCAATGACCACAGTAAGCATCAGCTCCAGCACACGTTATCGCCGAGCATGGATATCATGGTCTCGAGTAACTTTGAGCGGATGCTGTTTGACCTGTACGACCGCAACGGCGATGCGATCCGTCAATTGATGGAGAACTTCAAATCCGGCTCCATGACCCTGAGTGAGACAGCGTTAGGGCGTGCCCGCGAGTTGTTCAGCAGCTATCGCGTCAGTGACGACACTACTATCAAAGTCATCAATGAGGTCTTTGATCAGTGCGAGTATCTGCTGGATCCTCACACTGCCATTGGTGTAGAAGCTGCCCGGCAAACCCGCCGGCGGCAGGATATCCCGATGATCTGTCTGGCTACTGCTCATCCGGCAAAATTCCCGGAAGCTGTACGTAAGGCGGGACAGGCCGCAGACCCTGCATTGCCGCATCACATGGCTGATCTGTTCGAGCGCGAAGAGCGTTATACCGTGTTGCCTCAGGATCTGGAAAAAGTGCAGCAGTTTATGGCGGCAAACCTGCGCCGCTGATTTTGTTTGTAGCTCAACGTATAAACGCTGCTTTGGGTCACTGAAGCAGCGTTTTGTTTTTTAACGTNATCGGAATTTTTCATGCAAAAAGTTATTCGCCGTCGCGANCTCGTCGCTCCGCCTTCGTTCAACAATCAACTGCCGCTATTGCTGCAGCGGGTTTACGGTGCACGTGGNGTGACNCGCGATGAAGAATTGCAACATCATCTAGCGCTCCTGCAGAAGCCGAATTTCAAGGGTTTATCTGAGGCCGTCAGCCTGCTTGCCGACGCCGTAGTAGCGCAAGCCAGGGTCATGATTGTGGGAGACTTTGACGCTGACGGTGCAACGAGTTGTGCCTTGGCCGTNCTGGCACTGCGTGGGATGGGGCTGGCCTCCGTGGATTTCCTGGTGCCCAACCGGTTTGAATATGGCTATGGGTTAACGCCAGAGATAGTAGCTGTTGCAGCCGCACAGCAACCGGATGTCATCATCACCGTTGATAACGGGATTTCCAGTATTGAAGGTGTACAGGCCGCTCGCGATCTGGGCATAGCGGTCATCGTTACCGACCACCATTTGCCGGGCAGTGAACTGCCGGACGCTGAGGCAATTGTTAATCCTAATCAGCCGGGCTGTCCCTTTCCCAGCAAAAACCTTGCGGGCGTCGGTGTGATTTTTTATGTCATGAGTGCACTGCGAACAGAGCTGCGTCAGCTGGGCTGGTTTGCCGAGAGCGGTATTCCAGAACCGAATATGGCCAGCTTTCTGGATCTGGTGGCGCTGGGCACGGTGGCCGATGTGGTCCCGCTGGATCACAATAACCGCATCCTGGTGGCCCAGGGGCTCCAGCGTATGCGTGCCGGTGCTGCACGGCCCGGGATTCTCGCATTGCTGGAGGTGGCCGGGCGGACGCCGGAGAAACTGGTGGCCAGCGATCTCGGTTTCATCATCGGGCCGCGCTTGAATGCGGCGGGGCGATTGGATGATATGTCTCTGGGGATTCAGTGTCTGTTGTGCGACAGTCCTTCACTGGCGCGGGAGATGGCCCTCTCGCTGGATGAGCTGAACCGCGATAGAAAAGCTATCGAAAGCGGTATGCAGAAAGAAGCCTTGCAGATGTTGCAGAGCGTGATGGTGGAAGACAGTGATGCTCTACCGTGGGGGCTGTGCCTGTTTGATGAGAGCTGGCATCAGGGCGTTATTGGTATTCTGGCATCGCGAATTAAAGATCGTTATCACCGCCCGGTGATTGTTTTTGCCGATGCCGGTGAAGGACAGATAAAAGGATCGGCTCGCTCCATTCCCGGTCTGCACATTCGCGACACGCTGGATGCCGTGGCTGCGCGTCACCCAGGTCTGCTGAAAAAATTCGGTGGCCACGCCATGGCGGCAGGGATGAGTCTGGCTCAGGAAGATTTTGCGGCATTTGCGCGGGCATTCGATGAAGAGGTTCGCCGTCAGCTGTCTGAAGACGATCTTAAAGCTGTACTGGTCAGTGATGGTGAACTTTCACCCGAAGACTTCAATTTGCTTATTGCAAGCCAGCTGCGGGAGGCGGGTCCCTGGGGGCAGCATTTTCCAGAGCCTTTATTTGACGGTGAATTTTTTTTAGTGCAACAGCGACTGGTCGGTGAAAAGCATCTGAAGATGGTGTTATCACTTGATACCGCCGGTAAGCAAATGCTGGACGCCATTGCCTTCAATGTTGACCTGCAGCGCTGGCCGGATTTGCAAGCCAGCCGGGTACGACTGGCTTATCGTCTGGATATCAATGAGTATCGTGGACGGCAAACCGTACAGCTGATGGTTGAGTATCTGGAGCCGTGTTAACTGTTCTGTTTTAACCAGGGCTCCAGTACTGCCCATACATTATCCAGCATGGTCTGCTGTGCTTCAGCAGTTGGATGAATCCCATCCCGCTGCATCAGCTCACGATNGGTGGCTACGCCTTCAAGAAAAAANGGCACAAAAGCCAGTTCNTATTGTTTTGCCAGCTGTGTATAAACCTGATGAAAACGCTCTGCATAGCGCTGGCCGTAATTGGGGGGAATATGCATGCCCAGCAGCAGGACTTCTGCCCCGGCACCTTGACTTTCCTTGATGATGGATTCCAGTTGCTGTTGCATGATGTTCACAGGGTGACCACGCAGTCCGTCATTGCCTCCCAGCTCCAGAATAACCAGAGCGGGTTTGTGCTCTTTCAGCAATGCGGGTAAGCGCGCGAGTCCACCGCCACTGGTTTCACCGCTGACGCTGGCATTGATCACCTGATAAGGATAATTTTCTTCAAGTTTGTCAGCCATCAGGCTGACCCAGCCTTGCTTGAGTTCAATTCCATAACCAGCACTCAGACTGTCGCCCAACACCAGAATACGCCCTTTGTCATCTGCAGACAGCAGGGCGCTGAAGGTCAACAACATAACCAGCGTGAACGAACGTAACGAATTCACGTTAAACATAAATAGTCCTGCATTAATCAAAATTTAAAATGCACCATTGATGATGGGGATAATGACACAGGTTACCGTAAAGAATTGTCAACACTTTTGACTCTATAGAGGTTAGTTAAGACTATTCTTTGTAACGCTATCGTTTTTTCAAGGATATTCATATGACCTCTAACGTCATGGTAGAAGCAAGATCCGTTGGTAAGACCGTTACAACCTTTGAAGGTGCCTTGACGATTCTCAATCAGGTCTCGCTTCGTGTAACGGCAGGAGAGAGCGTGGCTATCGTCGGCGCATCCGGTTCCGGTAAATCGACTTTGCTCGGCATTCTGGCAGGCCTTGATCTGCCCACCAGCGGAGAGGTCATCCTGAATGGCCACATCCTCACCGCACTGGATGAAGAGGGCAGGGCAAAAGTCCGTGCGGAAAATATTGGTTTTATTTTTCAGTCGTTCCAGCTGCTGCCCGGACTAACTGCTGTGGAGAACGTGGTTCTGCCACTGGAACTCCACGGCATAAAAAATTCGCGCAAACTCGCCACGGATTTTCTGGGACGGGTGGGCCTGGAAAAACGTCTGCATCATTATCCGCAACAGCTTTCCGGTGGGGAGCAGCAGCGAGTGGCAATTGCGCGGGCATTTGCCAGTCAACCGCGGATACTGTTCGCTGATGAACCCACCGGCAATCTCGACAGTGCGACGGGTGCGCGAATTATTGATCTGCTGTTTGAGCTTAATCGCGAGCAAGGGACAACCTTGATTCTGATTACCCACGAAGATCGTCTGGCAGCACGTTGCGAACGACGGATTGAGCTGGCTTCCGGTGAGATCGTCTCAGCCTGATTAGGAAGGATAAAGTTATGTTGGCCTTGCGATTGTTGTGGCGTAACTGGCGCAGTGGAGAGGTAAAACTGCTGGCGGCAGCCTTGATGCTGGCCGTGGCGGTAGTCAGCGGTATCGCTGTGTTTACGGAGCGTCTTGAGCGCACGCTGGTTCAGGAAAGCAACATGCTGCTTGGAGCAGATCTGATCGTGCGTGGCTCTCAGCCACACAATCCGGAGTGGTCTGCTCAGGCTGCTGAACAGGGTATAGAACAAACCACCGCTGTTTTATTTTCCTCCATGGTGTATGCCGGTGATCACATGCATCTTGCCTCGGTCAAAGCAGTAGCCGAGGGATATCCGCTGCGCGGCCAGTTTGATATCAGCACTGTTCCTTTTGCCAGCAGACCTGATCAGATCATCAGGGCAAGCGGCATACCTGCGCCGGGAGAGGTGTGGGTTGATTCCCGCCTGCTGCCGTTGCTGCACCTTGAGCTGGGCGAATCCCTTGCCGTCGGTGACTATGAGCTGAAGGTGACGCAGGTGATCATCCGCGAACCCGACAGTGCCAGCCCCTTCAGTTTCATGGGCGCCCGGGTTCTGATGAACATGGCTGACCTTGAGCGGACACAAGTGGTACAGCCAGGCAGCCGGGTGCAATATCAATGGTTGCTGGCTGCAGACAACACTGCACTGACTGCCTTTGCCGCATGGCTGGAGCCGCAGCTGAGTAAACATGAGCGGCTGGTCGATGTGGAGTCTGATCAGCGCGGTCTCGGACGAACGCTGGAGACCGGCCGGAATTTTTTACTGCTGGCTGCAGTCATCGGTGTGTTGCTGGCCGGTGTTGCTATTGCCCTGGCTGCACGACAATTCTCTTCGCATCATGTTGATCAAGTCGCTTTGATGAAAAGCTTTGGTGTCGGTGCGCAGCGGATTCGTCAGCTGTACCTGACACAGCTTTTGCTGCTTGCAGTACTGGCTTCTGCCGCTGGTTTGCTGGTGGGCGAGCTGATTCAGCGCATCGTTGCTGAAAGCCTGCGGGAGGTGTATCAGATTGTTCTGGGAAGTGCGAGTTTTTATCCCTACGTTATCAGCTTCGCCAGCGGTCTGGTCTGTCTGATTTTCTTCGCATTACCCGCCCTCTGGTTTCTGCCCGGCGTACCGCCGTTGAAGATCCTGCGGCGGGAGTTGAAGGTCAATGCAGCGCAGTTATGGCTGCAGATCGCGCTGGCTTTCGCAGCGGTACTGCTCCTGATAGTGCTGTTCAGTCAGAACCTGTCACTGGCCCTCAGTGTCATTGCAGCTATCTCCGGCGTGTTGCTCATCACCGCAGGGCTCGCCCTGGGTTTGCTGCAATTGACCCGGCGAATTACCACTAATGCAGGCAGCATCTGGCGCTTGGCACTGGCGAATCTGCAGCGCCGCCGCGAACAGACACTGGTGCAGATAGTGGTCTTTGCTACCGCGATCATGCTGCTGTTGACTCTGACCATTGTGCGCACATCACTGATTGACGAGTGGCAGCTTCAACTGCCTGACGACGCGCCCAATCATTTTCTGGTGAACATCCCGCCCCATGACGTTGAAGCGGTGCAGCAGATGCTGGACGAGAAACAGCTTGAGCGTGAACAGCTTTATCCGATGGTGCGCGGCCGCCTTACGGCGATCAACGGCAGTGAGATTACCGACGAGCAACGGGCTGCCAGCGGAGTGTTTAATCGCGAAGCCAACCTGACCTGGACCGACGTGCTGGGTGATGATAATCGGATTGTGGCGGGCCAATGGTGGAATTCCTGGCAACGCAAGGAGGAGGGCATCCCCGGCGTTTCTGTGGAAGCGGAGCTGGCACAGGAGGCAGGATTGGTCATTGGTGACAGGCTGACCTTTTCACTGGGGGGGCTGATTCTTGAAGCAGAAATTGCCAGCTTCCGCAGCCTGGACTGGCGTTCAATGAAGCCCAACTTCTTTTTTATCTTTGAGCCGGGAGCCCTCGATAATTACTCCCCCACCTACATCACCAGCCTGTATCTGCCACTGGAACAGAAATCTTTTATCAATGATCTGTTGCGCCGCTACCCGACCATGCTGGTCATTGAGCTGGACCGGATCATTGATCAAATCAGGACGATCGTGACCCAGGTGAGCAACGGCGTGCTCCTGGTTCTCTGGCTCACCCTGGCCGGTGGTTGTCTGGTACTGATCGCAGCGGTAACCAGCAGTATCGACAGTCGCAAACAGGAGTCGGGTCTGTTGCGCGCACTGGGCAGCCCACGCCGGTTGATGATCGGCAGTGTCTGGGTGGAGTTTTCACTGCTGGGCGGTCTGTCCGGCATTATCGCGGTCATAGGGGCGGAGATTCTGCTGGTCAGTCTGCAGTACTGGGTGTTGGAGACTCCCATTCGTCCTCACTACCTGTTCTGGTTGATCGGACCGCTTGCTGGTGCGCTGTTGGTGGGTGCTCTGGGGGCGTTCAGCTGTCGCTCCGTCGTGAATACCCCGCCTGCCGTGGTATTGCGCGAAGCCAGTTAGATTATTTCGAAAGTTCTCGCTACACTAAATGAGCCCGGCCCACGTCGCCGGGCTTTTTCGTTGTATTTTTCCCTTGAGGTATCCATGCGTAACGAGCCAAAAAGTCGGGTGCTCGACAAAGGCTTATGGGGTATGAGCGCCCCGATGCTGATTGACCAGGCAGTTATCTACACCATCCCCCTGCTCGACATGTTCTTTCTCAGCCGGATCTCCGACAGCGCAGCGGCTGCCGTCGGGGCGATCACGCCGCTGATCTTTGTTGCCAATGCTTTGCTTTTTATTACCTCGTTCGCCGGTGCCAGCATTGCCAGCCAGCGTATTGGTGGTGGTGATTATCAGACAGCTAACGCCACTATCGTGGTTTACGCCCTGGTGGTTCTGGTGTTGGGATTGATAGCCGCGCAGACCCTCATTCATGGCGGCCATTGGGTGGTTTCTGTCATGCCCTTGACTGACGAGGTGGCGGGTCACGCGACGACCTACATGGGAATCATCGGCTGGCTGGTAGCGCTGTGGGGCTGCCGAACGATCTACCAGACGATCTTTAACATCTACGGCGAACCCAAGTGGAACTCTGTAAGCAATGTTATTTTCTTCTGCTGCAACCTGACGGGTAACTACATTGCGATATACGGGTTATGGATCATTCCGCCCACTGGTGTGCCCGGCGTTGCCTGGGCCGGGGTGATATCTGCCTTTATTACTTTTTTGTTTGTGATGAGCATTGCGCATTTACGTTTACGTGTTCGTCTGCCGGTGGCCTATGCTCTGCAGAATTTTCGCCAGCTGCTGAAACCCATCACACGTATCGCTGCGCCGTCCATCCTCGAACCCATGTCATTCCAGGGCAACATGATGGTGCTCAACTGGATCGCGGCTAATGTTGGCGCCCTGGCGTTNACGTTGAAGGTTTATACCTATAACACCTTTTTATTCTGCCTGATGATCTCCATTGCCTTGAGTATGGCGACNGAAGCCATCATTGCGCAGCGNATCGGGCGCAAAGAATTTGATATTGCGGATCTGCAGCTGCGGCAAAGTCTGAAGGTGTCGCTCTGGGGAACGGGATTGCTCGCGCTCTTCTGGTGGGCGTTTAACCAGCAGGTGCTGGGGATTTTCACTGACGATCCGGCGGTGCTTGCGCTGGGAGCCTGGGCTTTTTTTCTGGCCTTTTTATCGGAGCCTGGGCGGACCATAAATATTGTCATTGGCAGCGCTTTGCGTTCGACGGGCGATGCGGCTTTTACATCTTTATCGAGCATCGCCGTTATCTGGTTATTCTCGGTACCGCTGGCGTATATCCTGGCCATTCCTTTCGGCCTGGGGCTTTATGGTTTACTGATTGCTGCTATTGCGGACGAAACCTTACGTGCCGCCATCAAGTGGTGGCGATGGAGGCAGCGTAAGTGGGAGAACTATGGGGTGGCAGTGTGGGAAGCGCGGCAGCGGGCAAAGATGGACCCATCAAAATGAATCCATCCTGTCTTATCACTGTGCCGCGAGGACCAGAACCCAAGGTAGGGTGAGCACAGCGATCAGAGGAGTGCCTATGGCAAATATCTTGGTCAGGCGTAATCCCGGCTCATTCCAGACTTTCACGGAAAGATACAGCAGAGGCAGTAATACCGGATAGACGTAGCGGAAGTCGGTATTACAGGATAATGGCACCTTGATGCGATAGGCGAGCAACAATACAAACGGCATGATCACGGCGGCGATCCAAGGCAGATTACGGTACAGTCCGCGATAGCGCGTTCGAGCATCGAGGAGAGTGCCTTGCTGCACAGCGTAGAGAGCTATACCAGTGAGCATCATGAGCAGAAATATTCCGTTCAAAATGCCCCAGATGTTCAGCAACTGCCCCTGAAAGATAAACTCAGAGGTTAATGACGATCGCCACACGAAGTTCCAAAAATACTGACGCCCGTATTTATCGTCCCAGGACGTAATAAAGGGGTGCTGCAGATAAGTGGCGAGATCAAATACCAGATAATTAGCGGGCTTGTTACCCACCTGCAGGCCGGAGTGTATGGTATCGCTGACATTGGACAGCAACCAGTCATTCGATGTGCCGTCGAGATAATGCATGACGTTATCACCGAAATTGAGAATCATAGTGATGGAGAAGGTTGCTGCGAGCACGATAAACGCGCTGCGAATTTTGCGTATCTGGTTGAGACGAACTTTGCGGTGTGTCCATAACCGATAGGCTTCTGTTAAAAACAGGACGCCGATAACGCCCCAGGCCGCAAGGGCATTGGACTTGGTTAACAGCGCCAGACTTGCCCAGAGGCTGGCATAGAGCAGCAGATTGTTTTTACGGGATTGCCACCAACGGACCGTATAGTAGAAAGCGAGGGCATAGAAGGTATACAGCGGGATATCATTGCCGATCCGGATGCTGTGGATCACACCGGCGGGCCACAAACAAACCGCTGCGCTCGCAATTAACAGCGCGACCCCTTTTTTTGGCAGCGAAATACGGAGCGTTGCCAGCGAAGCCATCAAAAAAACAACCCAGAACCACAGCGCCAAAAGCTGCCCCCAGGTATCACTGTACAGTTTGGGGCTGATAAGCAGTGTCTTGCTGAGCGCCGCCAGGGTGTAATACAGAGGCGGTTGATGATACTCCCAGCCATCCCCCGGGGGTGGGGTTGTGCGATGGGTTATCAGGTATTCGATGTAGTCGCGGTGACCGCCACCTTCATAGACATCAAATGTGCGGGTAGACGGGCCGGTATGAGTCAGGTAAACCAGACAGACGATCAGGCCGATTATCAGAAAGCCATACTGTGGCTTGGTCAGCTTCAGGTGCCGCGATACACCGTAAATTAAAATTAACAAAGCCAGGAAGATTAACACTGCCGCTTTACAGGAGATGCTGCTTTCAGGCCGGAAGTCCAGGCCAGCCGGATTGCTGCTGTTGCTAAGGATTAATTCAACACGATTTTCTTCACCCGGCTTAAGCTGATCCAGCTCAATCTTAATGCCCCGGGCATAATCTCTCAGCTCTGATCTTGAATAATTATTCAGTGAAACCGACTGACCATTAACGCTGACAGACAGCAGCTCATCGTCGGGGATGATGCGCATGGTTTTCGGCGACCAGCTATTCAGACTCACGTTCATTTCCACGCGATAGGTGCCGATAATGTTGTCTTTTATAGGCAGGCTCGAAACTTTTCTGGTCTGATTATTAACCGTCAGCTCTATATCTGTAATGGAAATATCCTGCTGTACAGCCAGCTGCATAAGCAGAAACAGGCTGAATATACTCAGGAGCATTGTCCACAGAAATTTCTTAATAGTCTTCATTATTTTTTCCTACAGCGCTTCCGCAGCAAATGCTGATCGGCTCAAACAACAAGCTAGTGTGAATGGTCCGGCTCAAGCTCGACAACAATGTTTGCCCAGTTTGCATGGTCGTTATGATTTTTATCCAGAGCGGCGACTTTAAACGATAACTTCCTGACCCCGCGTACATCGAGATACGTTTCAGGCAATCTGCGCTCAGCGCCGTATATGACTGGAGACTCCCACAGAAGTTGCCCATCCCCCAGAACGGAAAAGATGACATCGGCAGACTCGATACTATCGTCGAGCCCTGCAACAAAGGAAAGTCGGGCAGCATTGGGGGGAAGGGTGTAATCGATATGAGAATTAGCATGGGTTCCGAGACCGGTGGCATAACGTTTGCCAGCCATGATCAGTGGGCCGCCCGAAACGTTCTTATTAATCTGCAGGCTGCCAAAATCCTGCCGTGCAAAATCCGCTCGGCGGTCGCTCAACAGAATACGGCCTTCATCAAGGTGCGGATGGTGGATGACATTTTTTTGATGCAGAAACAAAAAGGTGCCCGACAGAGAGATCACCAGCACCCAGGCGGACAAGTAGGGAATGTGGGCAATACGCTGCAGTTGGTTGTTGATAAACAGCTGACCTTTATCCCTGGTGATGGCTTCAAGGATGTTATAGCCCATAATCACCACAATAATGTAGGAAATCGCTGGCCATATGTAATTAGTCTTGATGCCATGCGCCATGACAACATTAAACGCGCACACGAAAGTCAGTCCGAGCACATAAAAGATGCGATGGGGGGTAACGGCATAGTAAACCAGTGCCGCAATCGCTGCTGGCAGAAGGTAGCGTTCATGCATGGCAGGCAAGAGCGTAAAGAAGGCGGCTGCACAGGTCATCGCATAAAAAAACGTTTCACTCAGCTGATCCTGAAGGGTGTTCTCATTGTTCCTGGCAAGGATATTTTTTATTCCACTGACAAAGACGAACAGACACACCAGAAAAAATAAAAGAATCCCGAAGTATTTGGCTCTGAAAATAATTCCCAGAAACGATTCGGGATCGAATCCAAAGAGCACCAGATGGTCCGGCGTGGCATTACCGGCAAGCAGAATCCAGATATTGGCGGCGCCCATGGTGGTCAGGCCATACTGCCCGACGACATTGATATAAGCCAGCGTAAAAGCAGAGAGAAAATCCCCGACAATAATATGGGGCAGGAAGGCAAGACCGATCGTTACAACGCCCAGCACTGCTCCAATTAGATGCTGTTTGGGATGGCGTAGAAAGATAATGCCAAAGACCGGAGCGAAAGCAATCATTTGAAATTTTGTTAGCAATGCCAATGCATATAAAGACATACTCAGGACGCGCCAGCGAGGGTTGAAGCTGACAAAGATAGCGCACAGCAGAGGAATGAGCGGCAGGATATCGACCTGTCCCCAGACCGGACCAATCAGAAGTAGCGCAGGATTAAACGCAGTAAGCAGGAGTATTGCATGAAAATGCAATTTATCTGTGGCGTAGGTTCTGGCCAGGCGAAACATAATCCTCACAAGAACCATGTGCGCAACAATCACCGGTATCTGCGTCAGAAATTTCAGGTAAAGATTAACTTCAACCGGTAAGTCGAAGAAGGCGTAGACGTTCCCCAGAATATACAGCCAGTGGATGAAGATAGGCGGATAATTTCCGTTAAAGCCTTTATAACCGTTCTCGGAAAGTTGTTTCACCCAGTCCTGCCAGAAGCCGATGTCACCGGTGTGTCCATCCAGGAACAGCAGCAGGATATTGGAGATGACGGCAGCACACAGATAAATCTGCAGAAAGGACGACAGCTGCACCGGGTTGTAACCTGGACCTGATGCTGCCGCAGAGATTGGCGGTACTGCCGGGCTTTCAGCGGGAGTTGTACAGGCTGTCTCCGCAGATAGATGATGCTCCAGTCGTTCGCTGTCGTTCACTTTGTCCTCCATTTCACTTTCAATTCCAGGTTCTAGCGATGATCAGATTTCCTGACAATGTTGCTGATGTGGTACTTGGGGCGTCTTTTGCTCTCGGTGTAAAGCTTACTTATGTATTCGCCAATAACGCCTAAACAAAGCAGTTGCACACTCCCGATAAACAGCAAGGGCAAAAGTATTGACGCCCAACCGGGGATTGCGTCATCGGTAAACAAGCGGGTAACCAGAACCCACGCGATAATGAAGAAAGAAATCAAGCTTGAGAGAAGCCCGATAACGGTAATCGCGCGCAGAGGAACTGCGGAGAACGCGGTGATGCCATTCCAGGCGAAGGACAACATCTTCCGCAGAGGATATTTGCTTTCCCCGGCCTCCCGGGCCTGCCGCTCGTATTCTACGATCGCCGAGGGAAAGCCGACTTCGCGGACGATACCGCGCAGGAAAAGATTGGACTCTTCATACTCCAGCAGCGCATCCAAAGCACGGCGGGACATCAGGCGGAAATCAGCGTGATTGAATACGAGATCGACCCCCATCTTCCGCATCAGATGGTAATAACCCTCGGCGCTGAAACGTTTGAAGAAAGTGTCGGTCGCGCGCTCGGAGCGCACACCATAAACGACGTCATTGCCTTTATGGAATTCATCGACCATATACTCAATGTTGGCAGGATCGTCCTGCAGGTCTGCATCAATACTGACAACAAGGTCTTCTATCGTGGTGCGCAGTCCAGCATACAATGCATTCTGGTGACCTTTGTTGCGCGACAGCTTTATTGCCACGACATCGGTATGCTCTTCTGCTGCCGTCTTGAGTAGGGTCCAGGTGGAATCTCTGCTGCCGTCATCCACAAAATATATTTTAGAGTTGGTGGAAATTTTTTCACTGGCAATCAGCCTGGCGAGTAATGCTTGGAGACTGGCAAGTGTTTTTGGAAAAACCTCTTCTTCGTTGTAGCACGGCACTACGATAGCAAGCGAGGGCGTGAGGACTGTCATCTTTAGCTCCGATAAATCCATATCTTATGTAAAAGGAAATTTACAACGAGGGTGACTGCGGTAGCGCCGACCTGAGCGATTAAGTAGTGCAGTCCCAGATATATTAAGAGTGCGAATGTTGAAGAATTAATGGCCAAGCCAAGAGCGGCAACCAGTACAAATTTACTGGCGGTTTCGACGTGGGATTTTTCACTTGCGAAAGTGAAGTAGTAATTCATCAAATAGTTGTATATCGCTGACAAAGCGAAGGAGAGGGCAGAGGCCAGGACTTTATTTAAATGGCCGTACTCTACAAAAATAAACAACAACACAAACTGCAATAGAGTTGCGCTGCCGCCGACCATTACAAAACGTACCAAATGATTAAGCATATCTTGATGGCGGGTAGTGCTCCCGGCCTCTTCTTCTATTATTTAAAATTTTTATAGGATGTTACTGAAGTCAGCTTGATGTCAGGGCTGCTGCTGGCGCACGAGGGCACCGCTCAATAAGCGAGCAGAGCATACAGTAAATGAGAGGAGGTGTTAATCAGAATCTCAGCAAAACGGCGAGGGTGTGATGGAGATGCGGACTGTTTTTCATTTTGTTTAAAAAGAAATATTTATCATACTGAAATCAAGCCCACTTCACCGCAGCCCGCGCACGTTCAATATAAATATATTCCGTCTTGTGTGTGACCGGATGACAAGCATGACGGAGGTGATGGTGATCTGCCGTTGACCCCATGTACTCCCAGCACTGACCGTTGTGAATGCACAGGTAGTCGCCATTGTTGATGCGATAGGCTGCCAGTTCATCCCACATTCTTGGCCATTCTTCATGGCTGATGTCGATATATTCCATAACGTGTCCGGTCTACTGAAATATTTGATGAATTTATTGTGGTTTATTAATTTTCTTTGTCAAGAAAATTTCCCATCCTTATGATTTTTATAGAAAATTTACTTGAATAACTGTGCGTTGGATCACCAAAAACCGTTATTTTTTCTTC
>Ga0065721_10049448_pt1 | contig 34155 bp, 29 predicted proteins | sample Mesricmetagenome_FD_59108 | JGI IMG/M metagenome (GOLD analysis project Ga0065721, IMG submission 59108) | Mesophilic microbial community from rice straw/compost enrichment Sample: eDNA_1 v2 (version 2) | ecosystem: Engineered > Solid waste > Grass > Composting > Bioreactor | place: USA: Davis... | reverse complement strand
CGCCGTCAGGCCGGCGAGCACGAGGCCGCAGCCGGCGGCGCTCGCCGCGAAGACGATCGACAGCCCGTCGCAGGCCGGAACCAGCCAACCCTGCGGCGGCAGGGCGAGGGCGAGATGACCGAGGGTACCGCCGCCGAAAGCGAGGGCGAAGGCCCGCGTCGCCGCGCCCCGGGCCGGAGAGACCGCCCACATCGCGCCGAAGGCCGCCACCGCGGCGGCGGCGACGGGCAGGCTCTCGGTGCCGACGGCGAGGGCGGTCGCAGCGCAAAGGCCGGCGAGCCAGCCGAAGCGGGGCCGGTCGATCGCCTCGACGGCGCAGAGCGCGATTGCCAGTGCGAGCAGGATCTGGACGCCGTGGTGGTCGACGCGGCCCGGCGTGAACTCGGCCATGACGGCGACCGAGAAGGCCGGGATCACCAGCGCCGGCAGCACCGCACCCGGCCCGGCGAGACGGAGGGAGAGCCGGGCCGAAAGGTAGAGCAGGGCGAGCAGTTGCAGCAGCGGCCAGACGACGGCGGCGACCGCCTCGGCCCGCTCCGGCGTCACCGTCCGGGCGGCGAGGACGAGGCCGGCGATCGGCAGATCGACGAGGCGCGACCAGTGGATCGGCGCGCCGTGAGGCGCGTTCAGCCGGTGCTGGACATGGTCGAACCAGCTTTGGCCGGCGAGCAGGTCGCGCACCACCACCATCCGCATCGCGTCGTCGGCGTCGGCGTAGAGCGGCCGGGCGCCGGTGAACAGCTGCACCGACAGGATCGCGGAGAGCAGCAGCCAGACGCCCACGAGCAGGCGGGGATCGACGCGGGACGGGGAGGCGGGTGGCATGGCGACCTGACGGCGGGAGCGAGTGCCGGCGATCCTGCCACGGCGGCGTTAAGATCGGCTTGCGGGGCTGGGTGCCATGGCGCAGCCCCGCTCGCGCCGGCCGGCGGCCCGATCCGACGCTTCGCCTTCTCCCGCGGTTGCGCTGCGGCAGGGCCGGCGTAGACTGGTTTCCCGAAACCGATCCGGAGAGTGATGAATGGCGCCGTTTCCGTCCTGGGCCGAGGTCACGCCCCACCTCGTCGACGTCGCCACCGGCCGCTCTCCGGCCGACGTGCTGGTCCGCGGCGGGCGCTGGGTCAACGTCCACTCCGGCGAAATCCTGCCCGGCTACGACGTCGCCATCGCGAAAGGCCGCTTCGCCGCGGTCGCCCCGGACCTCTCCTACGTCGTCGCCCCCGACACCGAGGTGATCGAGGCCGAGGGGCGCTACATGGTTCCCGGCCTCTGCGACGCCCACATGCACGTCGAAAGCGGCATGGTGACGGTGACGGAATTCGCCCGGGCGGTGATCCCCCACGGCACCACGTCGATGTTCATCGACCCGCACGAGATCGCCAACGTGCTCGGCCTGCCGGGCGTGCGGCTGATGCACGACGAGGCGATGACCCTGCCGGTCAACGTCTTCGTGCAGATGCCGAGCTGCGTGCCCTCCGCCCCGGGGCTGGAGAACGCCGGCGCCTCGATCGGCCCGGCCGAGGTCGCCGAGGCGATGGGCTGGCCGGGCATCGTCGGTCTCGGGGAGGTCATGAACTTCCCCGGCGTCGCCGCCGCCGACGCGCGCATGCTCGGCGAGATCGCCGAGACCATGAAGGCGGCGAAGACGGTCGGCGGCCACTACGCCTCGCTCGACCTCGGCCGCTCCTTCCTCGGATACGTCGCCGGCGGCCCGGCCGACGACCACGAGGGCACGCGGCTGATCGACGCCGTCACCCGCGTGCGCCTCGGCATGCGGGCGATGCTGCGGCTCGGTTCGGCCTGGTACGACGTCGCCAGCCAGATCAAGGCGATCACCGAGCTGGGTCTCGATTCGCGCAGCTTCATCCTCTGCACCGACGACAGCCACTCCGGCACCCTTGTCCACGACGGGCACATGAACCGGGTGGTCCGCCACGCCATCGCCCAGGGCCTCAGGCCGGTGACCGCGATCCAGATGGCGAGCCTCAACACCGCCGCGCACTTCGGCCTCGAGCGCGAGCTCGGCTCGATCACCCCCGGCCGGCGCGCCGACATGGTGCTGACCTCCGACCTCGCCGCGCTGCCGGTCGAGCTGGTGATCGGCCGCGGCGTCGTGCTCGCCCGGGACGGCCGGCTCGTCGCCGACATCCCGGCCTACGACTATCCGGCCACCGCCAAGGCGACCGTCCACATGGGCCGCCGGCTGGAGGCGGTCGACTTCGACGTCGCGGCGCCGGACGGGGCGAACGAGGTCCATGCCCGCGTCATCGGCGTCGTCGAGAATCAGGCCCCGACCAGGGCTTTGACCGCGCGGCTCGCCGTCGAGAACGGTGTCGTCGCCATGGACGGGGCCGCGGACGTCTGCCAGATCGCCCTCGTCGAGCGGCACAAGGGCACCGGCGGTGTCGTCAACGGCTTCGTCTCGGGCTTCGGCTACGACGTGCCCTGCGCCGTCGCCTCCACCGTCGCCCACGACAGCCATCACATGATCGTCGTCGGCACCTCCAAGGCCGACATGGCCCGCGCCGCCAACCGCCTCGGCGAGGTCGGCGGCGGCGTCGTCGTCTATCGCGACGGCGAGGAATTGGCGCTCGTCGAACTGCCGATCGCCGGGCTGATGTCGGACGAGCGGGCCGAGGTCGTGGCGGACAAGGCGGGGCGGATGGCCGAGGCGATGGTCGCCTGCGGCTGCCGGCTGAACAACGCCTACATGCAACACTCCCTGCTGGCGCTGGTCGTCATCCCCGAGTTGCGGATCTCCGACATCGGCATCGTCGACGTGCGGTCCTTCGAGAAAGTCCCGCTTCTCGTCGACGATTGACTCCGCTGAGGGAACAATAGGACCGTAGACCCCGTTAATGCGGCATCGAAAACAATGGATCCCCGGCGGCGACCCCTACCGGGCGGACAGGCGGACAAGGAGACGGCAGATGAAGAAACTCGTTCTCGTTCTGGCGGCGAGCGCGGCCCTCGCGGCCTGCCAGCAGACCCCGACCCAGCAGCGGGTGACCACCGGTGCGCTGGTGGGCGGCGGCGCCGGCGCCATCGTCGGCGGCGTCACCGGCGGCGGCAAGGGTGCCGCGATCGGCGCGGCTGCGGGTGCGATCGGCGGCGGTGTCATCGCCGGCGCGACCGCTCCCAAGAATTGCACCAGCTACGACCGTTACGGCCGCCCCTATGCGGTGGTCTGCCCGTAAGACGCGTCGTCGCGCCTCAGTTCCGACCAGCCACGGCCCGCCGGCATCCCCGGCGGGCTTTTTCGTGTGCGTCAGCGTACGAGGAAACCGCGGGTGGCGGCCCGAAACGATCAGATCTTCGTGATGGGAAGGGAGTGGTACGGCCTACGGGAATCGAACCCGTCTCTCCAGCGTGAAAGGCTAGTGTCCTAACCGATAGACGAAGGCCGCACGTGGAGGCGGTATATAGAGGGGTTCACCGGGAAGGGCAAGCGGACGGGTGCAGGAATTTTCATGGCCCCGTGGCGGCCGGAATCGAGCGCTGCGGAACGGGACTTTCCTGCGCTCGGGCGCCGATTTCGGCGGTTTGCAAAAGCCGGTGCCGTCGCTATAGTCCGCCCGCTTTCGGCCGGCGGTCTCACCGGACGGAACGGACGGTTTCGTGTGTGACGCCGCGGCCGGGCCGACCGAGGGTCGGGCGGCGGCGGCGGCACCCTTTCAGGAGTCTCGTATGTTCATTACGCCCGCCTATGCCCAGGCCACGGCCGCCGCGCCGTCCGCCCTGGAGCAGGTCGCCCAGCTGGCGCCGTTCCTGCTGATCTTCGTGATCATGTACTTCCTGATCATCCGTCCGCAGCGCAAGAAGCAGAAGGATCATCAGGAGATGATCCGCAACATCCGGCGCGGCGACACGGTCGTCACCGCCGGCGGCGTGATCGGCAAGGTCTCCAAGGTCGTCGACGACGGCGAAATCCAGCTCGACGTCGGCGAGGGCGCCAAGCTGCGCATCGCCCGGGCCTATATTTCCGAGCTCCGCTCCAAGGGCGAGCCGGTCAAGGACTGAACAGGCGCAGGGGCCGGCCCGCCGCCGGCCCCGCCCATCCGGCCCGCCGCGGCGGCGGCCGGTGAAACGAGGTCGACATGCTGTATTTCGCCCGCTGGAAGGTGACGCTGATCTCGCTCGTCATCCTGCTCGGCGCCTTCTTCACGCTCCCCAATTTCTTCACGCCCGCCCAGCTCCAGGCCTGGTGGCCGAGCTGGATGCCGGCGCGACAGCTGGTGCTCGGCCTCGACCTTCAGGGCGGCGTCTACCTGCTCTACGAGGTGGACACCGAGGATTATGTCGCCAAGCGACTGAAATCGCTCGAGAACGATGTCCGCCTGACGTTGCGCCAGGAACCGCGCATCGGCTACACCGGGCTTGCGGTCTCCAACCGCGGCGTCCAGGTCCGCATCCGTGACACGGCGCAGGTCGAGGAGGCGCGCACCCGGCTCGCCGAACTCGAGAGCCCGCTGAGCCAGTCGATGCTCGGCGGCACCGGTGTCACCGAGTTCACGCTCTCCTCCGGCGCCGACGGCCTGCTGCGCTTCGACCTCTCCGACGCCGGGCTGACGCAGAAGCTCGCCGGCATCGTCGAGCAGTCGATCGAGGTCATCCGCCGGCGTGTCGACGAACTCGGCACCACCGAGCCGTCGATCCAGCAGAACGGCGACGCCCGCATCCTCGTCGAGGCCCCGGGCGAGAAGGATCCCGATCGCCTCAAGGGCCTCATCGGCCAGACCGCCCAGCTCACCTTCCACCTCGTCGACACCTCGGTGTCGCCGCAGGAGGCGATGTCGAACCGGCCGCCGCCCGGCACCGAGGTGCTGCAGTCCGCCGAAGCCGGCGGCGCGCCCTACGTCGTCGAGCAGGTGCCGCTGATCACCGGCGAGGACCTCGCCGACGCCCGCGCCGCCTTCGACCAGCGCAGCAACGAGCCGCTGGTCTCGTTCCGGCTGTCGACCTCCGGAGCCCGCCGCTTTGCCGAGGTGACCACGGCCAACGTCGGCAAGCCCTTTGCGATCGTGCTCGACAACCAGGTGATCTCGGCCCCGGTGATCCGCGAGCCGATCACCGGCGGCTCCGGCCAGATCTCGGGCAGCTTCTCGGTGCAGAGCGCCAACGATCTCGCGGTGCTGCTGCGCGCCGGCGCCCTGCCGGCCCGGCTCGACGTCGTCGAGGAGCGCACGGTCGGCCCCGGCCTCGGCGCCGATTCGATCGAGGCCGGCAAGCGCGCCTCGCTGATCGGCGCGGGCCTCGTCGCCGTGTTCATGGTGGCGGCCTACGGCCTGCTCGGCGTCTTCGCCAACCTCGCCCTCGCCGCCAACGTGATGCTGATCTTCGCGGTGCTGACCGTGCTCGGCGCCACGCTGACGCTGCCCGGCATCGCCGGCATCGTGCTGACGATGGGCATGGCGGTCGACGCCAACGTGCTGATCTACGAGCGCATCCGCGAGGAGCAACGGGGAGGGCGGTCGGCGATCACGGCGATCGACGCCGGATTCTCGCGCGCGCTCGGCACCATCATGGATTCCAACATCACGACCCTGATCGCGGCGGCCATCCTGTTCACGCTCGGCTCCGGCCCGGTCAAGGGCTTCGCGGTGACGCTCGCGGTCGGCATCTTCACCACGATCTTCACGGCCTTCACCCTGACGCGCCTGATCGTGGCGATCTGGGTGCGCCGGCGCCGTCCCTCCGTCGTGCCGATCTGACCGGGACATCGCGCCGCCCCCGAAGCGGCGCGGACACCGCCCGCTCGAAAAGAGATCTCGATGCTTTTGAAACTCGTCCCGGACAACACGTCCATCCCCTTCATGCGGGTCCGCAAGCTGGTCTTCGCGCTGGCGTTGATCGCCAGCATCGCCGCGCTCGCCCTGTTCGCGGCGCGTGGCATGAACTACGGCATCGACTTCGAGGGCGGCACGCTGCTCGAGATCCAGACGCTGGACGGCCCGGCCGACATCGGCGCCATCCGCGCCCGTCTCGGCGAGCTCGGCCTCGGCGAAGTCCAGGTCCAGGAGTTCGGCCAGGCCGACGACGTGCTGATCCGCGTCGTGCGCCAGGAAGGCGGCGATGCCGAGCAGCAGCAGGCGGTCCAGAAGATCAGGGACGCCTTCGGCGACGAGGTCGCCTATCGCCGTGTCGAGGTGGTGGGGCCGCGCGTCTCCGGCGAACTGGCCCAGGCCGGCACCATGGCGGTCGGCGGATCGCTGCTGCTGATCCTGATCTACATCTGGTTTCGCTTCGAATGGCAGTACGGCGTCGGCGCGATCATCGCGACGCTGCACGACGTCGTCATGACCATCGGGCTGTTCGCGCTGCTGCAGATCGAGTTCAACCTGTCCTCGATCGCGGCTGTGCTGACCATCGTCGGCTACTCGCTCAACGACACCGTCGTCGTCTACGACCGCGTCCGCGAGATGCGACGAAAATACAAGAAGCTGCCGATGGACGAGCTCATCGACATCGCGATCAACGCCACCTTGAGCCGCACGATCATGACCGCGCTGACGACGCTGGTCGCCCTGATCGCGCTGTTCATCTTCGGCGGCGAGGTGATTCGCTCCTTCACCACGGCGATGATCTTCGGCGTCGTCATCGGCACCTATTCCTCGATCTTCATCGCAGCGCCGGTGCTGATTCTCTTCAATCTCCGCGGCAGCGGCGGCGAGGCCGCCAGCGAGGAGAAGCCCGCGGGGGCGTGACCGCGGACGGAACGCCGTCCGCGCCTCCCGGTTCGGCTTTCGAGAGGGGCCCGCCCCCGGCGACGACCGGCGCGGGTCACCGTTCCGGATCGCCCGAAACCGGCCGGAAGAGAGGAATGCCGATCATGAGCGATGGATACGCCGGCCGCGGCACGCCGCAGGCGCCGGTCCGCCGGGCGGCGCATTTTCCAGCTGCCGCGCCGGTCGACGCCTATGGCGACGGCGGCTTCCGCTTCGCCGGCATGTCGCACCGCGGCTCGCTGCTCTGCCTGCCGAGCGGCATCTACGGCTGGGAGGTGGCGAATGCCACGACGATCGACGCCGAGGCGCTCGCCCGGGTCGTCGCCGAGGCCGGCGCCATAGACCTTCTTCTGCTCGGCGGCGGGCGCGACCTCGTTCCGCCGCCGCCGTCGGTGCGGCTCGCCCTCGCAGATCACGGCATCCGCATCGATCCGATGTCGACCGGTGCGGCGGTCCGCACCTACAACATCCTGCTCGGCGAAGGCCGCCGCGTCGCCGCCGCCCTCGTCGCGGTCGACTGACCGGCGGCGCCGGGCGGATCGACTGTCGCCGCCTGCCCGGGCCGGAAGAGCGGGGCATGCGCGCCGCCGCCATCGGCGACAGATCGATCCGGATACGGTCTTTTCCCAACTCCGGTTTGCCGTTCTCGCCGCATCGCACTATCGTCAGATCTTCGGACGCGAGGTCGTGATCTGCCCGACGTCCCGCTCGAGGCGGCGGGGACGGGCGCTCGAAGGGACGGGCTCGGGAAGGGGGACGGATTGAGCGTGGCGCGGCGAGCGGCGATGCTGGGGGCGGCTTATCGGCATGCGGAGAAGCTGGTTCGGGACGGCGATCGCGATCGCTGGCTCGCTTCACTTTTCGTGGACGCCGGCGCGCGGCCCCATGTCCACGCCGTCTACGCCTTCAACATCGAGATCGCCCGGATCCGTGAAGTGGTGCGCGAGCCACTCCCGGGCGAGATCCGCCAGCAGTGGTGGCGCGACGTGCTGGTCGGTGGCGGGGCCGGCGAAGTCGCCAGCCACCCGGTGGCACGCTGCCTGCTCGACACCATCGACATCTACCGTCTGCCGGTCCAGCCCTTCCTCGACCTGATCGACGCCCGCACCTTCGACCTCTACGACGACCCGATGCCGACGCTGACCGACCTCGAGGGCTATGCCGGCGAGACCGCGTCGACCCTGATCCAGCTCGGCGCGATCATCGCCAACGACGGTGCGCTGTCCGAAACCGCCGATGCCGCCGGCCACGCCGGCGTCGCCTACGCCATCGCCGGCCTGATGCGGGCGCTGCCACACCATGCCCGGCGCGGTCAGGTCTACCTTCCCGTCGACCTTTTGGAGGCGCGCGGCATCACCGCCGACGACGTGCGCAGCGGCCTCGTCTCGGACGGGCTGAAGCTGTGCCTCGCCGACCTGCGCGAGCGGGTGTCGATGCATCTCGACGCCGCCCGCCGGGCGATGGCGGGTGTGCCGGAGCGGGTGAAGCCGGTGTTCCTCCCCGTGGCGCTGGTGCCGGAATGGCTCGACATCCTGGCGCGGGGCGATCCCTTCACCCGTTCGGAAATCGCGATCTGGCGCAGCCAGTGGCTGCTCTGGCGCGCCGCCCGCCGCGGCCGGCGCGGCCGGGCGATGTTCTGAGCGATTGCGCTCGCTCAAGGCGCGAAGGGCGGAAACGAGCGAGGTTGCGGCAGCCGCCGTGCGGGATGTGCCTCGCGCGGCCTTCCTTTCCTCCTGGGCCGGAGGCCGCCATGTCCACCGCCGATCGTTCCCCGCCCGCGGTTTCCGCCGCCACCGGGGCAGTGCCCGCCCTTCGCCCCGCTGCCGCGCCGGCGTCGGTTCCGCCGATCGATCCACCGACATCGGCGGCGTCTTTCGCCGGCGCCGACGACGGGCGTGGCGACATCGAGGAGAGCTTCCGCGCCCTCGACCGGATCGCCAGCGCCCGGATCGCCGGGGCGACCATGGGTCTTTCGCCGGCCGCGTTGATGCTCGCCTGTGCCGACTGGGCGATCCACCTCGCCGCCGCGCCCGGCAAGCAGGCCGAACTCGTCGTCAAGGCGACGCGCAAGGTGACGCGCTTGGCCGCCCACTGCGCCGAGGCCGCCATCGATCCGGGCGCGCCGGCCTGCATCGAGCCGCTGCCGGGCGACCGGCGCTTCTCGAGCGAGGCGTGGCAGGCGCCGCCGTGGCGCCAGCTGTCGCAGGCGTTCCTGCTCACCCAGCAGTGGTGGTACAACGCGACGACCGGCGTGCCGGGCGTCGCGCCCCATCATGCGGACGTCGTCGCCTTCACCGCCCGCCAGTGGCTCGACATGCTGGCGCCGACGAACCTGCCCTGGCTCAACCCCGACATCCGCCGCAAGGTCGCCGAAACCGGCGGCCGCAACCTCGTCGACGGCGCCCGCAATTTCGTCGACGACGCCAGCAGGCTGCTGCTGAAGCGCCCGCCGGTCGGTGCCGAGGAGTTCGTCCCCGGCGACAGCGTGGCGGTGACGCCGGGCGAGGTCGTCTTCCGCAATCACCTGATCGAGCTGATCCAATACGCTCCCGCGACGCCCGCCGTGCGCCGCGAGCCGGTGCTGATCGTGCCGGCGTGGATCATGAAATACTACATCCTCGATCTCTCGCCCGGGAACTCGCTGGTCCGCTTCCTGGTGGAGCGCGGCCACACGGTCTTCTGCATTTCCTGGCGCAACGTCGGACCGCGTGATCGCGACCTCGGCCTCGAGGACTACCGCCGCCTCGGACTGATGGCGGCGATCGACGCCGTCTCGGCGATCCGGCCGGACACGAAGATTCACGCCGCCGGCTATTGCCTCGGCGGCACGCTGCTCTCGATCGGCGCCGCGGCGATGGCGCGGGCAGGGGACGACCGCCTCGCCTCGCTGACGCTGTTCGCCGCCCAGACCGATTTCACCGAAGCCGGGGAATTGCAGCTCTTCGTCGACGACAGTCAGGTCGCCTTCCTCGAGAGCATGATGTGGGAACACGGCACGCTCGATTCGGCGCAGATGGCCGGCGCTTTCCAGCTGCTGCGCTCCAACGACCTCGTCTGGTCCCGTCTCGTCCACGACTACATGATGGGCGAGCGCACGGCGATGACCGACCTGATGGCCTGGAACGCCGACACCACGCGCATGCCCTACCGCATGCATTCGGAATACCTGCGCAAGCTCTTCCTCGGCAACGACCTCGCCTCCGGCCGCTACGAAGTCGACGGCCGGCGCATCGCCCTGCAGGACATTCGGGTGCCGATCTTCGCGGTCGGCACCGAGCGCGATCACGTCGCGCCCTGGCCGTCGGTCTTCAAGATCCACCTCCTGACCGAGACCGCCGTCACCTTCGTGCTGACGAGCGGCGGCCACAACGCCGGCATCGTCTCCGAGCCCGGTCACCCGGGCCGCCGCTACCGCATCCTGACCATCGGCGACGGCGGCCTCCATCTCGGCGCCGAGGAGTGGCTGACCCATGCCCCGGCCCGGGACGGTTCGTGGTGGCCGGCGTGGTCGGACTGGCTCATGGAGCGATCGACGCCTGGGACGGAGCCGCCGCCGCCCTGCGGCGCGCCGGACCGGGGCCTGCCGCCGCTCGGCCCGGCGCCCGGAACCTACGTCTTCCAGCGCTGACGGCCGGCGGGGGCGGGCAACCGCCGCTCGCCTCGAAGCCGGTGACGGGAGGCGGCCACCTCGGCGCGCCGCCGGCCGAAGGAACAGGAATCGGCCGGCGCCCGTTCGGACCCTGAAGTTCTTCCAATCAAGGGTCCCTGTCGATGTCCGAGCCTCATGCCCGCCCGCCGGCGCACGCCTCCTTCAACAGACGCGGCTTCCTCGGGGCCGCGGCGGCCGGGGCGGGGGTGGGCGTCGTCGGCACCGCGGTCGCCGCGACGGCCGAGGCCCCGACGCCGGCGAAGTCCGCCGACCCCCGTGCTCCGCGCGTCGTCTCCTTCACCGTCAACGGCCAGCGGCGCGAGATCGCCGTCGATCCGCGGGCGAGCCTGCTCGACACCCTGCGCGATCGCCTCGGCCTCACCGGCACCAAGAAGGGCTGCGACCACGGCCAGTGCGGCGCCTGCACGGTGCTCGTCGACGGTCGCCGCGTGCTCTCCTGCCTCACCTTCGCGGTTATGGCCGAGGGCGCCGAGATCACCACCGTCGAGGGACTGGCGGCCGCCGACGGCGACCTCCATCCGATGCAGCAGGCCTTCATCGACCACGACGCCTTCCAGTGCGGCTATTGCACGCCGGGCCAGATCCTCTCGGCGATCGCCTGCGTCGAGGAGGGTCACGCCGGCACCGACGGCGAGATCCGCGAATACATGAGCGGCAACCTCTGCCGCTGCGCCGCCTATCCGAACATCGTCGCCGCCGTCCGTCAGGGCCGCGACAAGATGGGAGAGGCCTGAGCCATGCTGCCTTTCGCCTACGAACGCGCCGAAAGCGCCGACGGCGCCGTGCGCCTCGCCTCCGGAGTTGCCGCCGATGCGCCCGCTTCCGCCGACGCACATGTCCGCTTCATCGCCGGCGGCACCAACGTCACCGACTACATGCGCCTCGGCGTGATGCGGCCGGAGCGGCTGGTCGATGTCAATCCGCTGACGGAGCGCCTCGGCGCGATCCGCCTCGACGAGGCCGGCCTCCACCTCGGCGCGCTCGTCCGCATGGCCGAGGCCGAGGATCACGAGGGAATCGCTCGCGATTATCCGGTGATCGCCGACACGCTCCGCCTCGCCGCCACCCGCCAGATCCGCAACATGGCGAGCCTCGGCGGCAACGTGCTCCAGCGCACCCGCTGCGACTATTTCCGCAAGACCTCCTTCCCCTGCAACAAGCGCGAACCCGGCTCCGGCTGTGCCGCGCTCGAGGGCGTCAACCGCCGCCACGCCCTGCTCGGCACCAGCGAGCGCTGCATCGCCGCCTACGCCGGCGATTTCGCCCAGGCGCTGATCGCCCTCGACGCCGAGGTGACGGTGACCGGGCCAAGCGGCGAGCGACGCCTTCCCTTCGCCGACCTCCACCGCGAGCCGGGCGAGCGTCCCGAGGTCGAGACCGTGCTGGGGCCGGCCGATCTCATCGTCGGCTTCCGCATCCCCGCCGGGCCGTGGACCCGCCGCTCGCGCTACGTGAAGGTGCGCGACCGGGAATCCTACCAGTTCGCCGTCACCGCCGCCGCCGTCGCCCTCGACCTCGACGGCGAGAGCGTCCGCGACGTGCGCATCGCGCTCGGCGGTGTCGCCACGGTGCCGTGGCGGGCACGCGCGGCCGAAGACCTCTTGAAGGGACGCCGGCTCGACGAGGCCGCGGCGCGCGAGGCGGCCGAAGCCGCCTTCGAGGGCGCGGTCCCCCGCGGGCAGAACGGTTTCAAGGTGCCGCTCGGCAAGGAGACCGTGGTGCGCGCCCTGCTCGAAACCATGGCCATGAAGGTGTGACGATGACCGCAGCCGCTCCCGCTCCCAAGGACAACCAGGGCCGCCCGCTGCCGCGGATCGACGCCCGCCTCAAGGTCACCGGCGAAGCGATGTTCGCCGCCGACGAGCCGGTCGCCGATCTCGCCCACGCCGTCCTCGTCACCAGCGACATCGCCCGCGGCCGGGTCGAGGCGTTCCACCTCGACGACGCCCGCGCCGTGCCGGGCGTCATCGGCATCCTGACGCAGGGCGACATGGACGGCGTCGGCCGACCGAGTTTCGGTCTCGGCAGCTACACCTCGCTCGGCCCGCTGCACGAGACGACCGTCCACCACGACGGCCAGATCGTCGCTCTCGTCGTCGCCGAGACGCTGGAGGCCGCACGCGAGGCGGCGTTCAGGGTCCGCATCGACTACGCCGAGGAGCCGGCGAGCGCGTCGATCGGCTCGGACGGCGCCGAGACCGTGGAGGCGAAGGGCAACGCGCCGATGGTCAAGGACTATCCGAAGGCCGGCGACTTCGCCTCCGCCTTCGCCGGCGCGGCCGTCACCTTCGAGGCCGAGTACTCGACGCCGACCCAGCATCACAACCCGATGGAGCTGTTCTCGACCACCGCGGCCTGGCACGGTGACCAGCTCACGGTGTGGGAGCCGTCTCAGAACGTCTTCGGCTTTCGCGGGGCGATTGCCGCGCAGCTGCAGATGGATCCCGGCAAGGTTCGCGTCATCAGCCGCTACGTCGGCGGCGGCTTCGGCTCCAAAGGGCCGGGCACGCCGCGCTCGGCGATCGTCGCCCACGCCGCCCGCAAATTCGGCCGGCCGGTGCGCTGCGTCGTCAGTCGCGAGCAGGGCTTCACGACGATGCCCTACCGCGCCCCGACCCGGCACCGCATCCGCCTCGGCGCCGACCACGACGGCACCATCGTCGCCTTCGGCCACGAGGGCTGGGAGCTGACGTCGCGCCTCGACGGCTATGCCGTCGCCGGTGTCGACGCCACCGCCAAGCTCTACGGCTTCGAGACGATCGAGACCAGGGTCAACCTCGTCCGCGCCGACCGCCAGACCCCCGGCTTCATGCGCTCGCCGCCGGAAGTGCCCTACGTCTTCGCCCTCGAGACCGCCCTCGACGAACTCGCCGAGAAACTCGACATCGATCCGGTCGAACTGCGCCGGATCAACGACACCATGACCGACCCGGTCTCCGGCAAGCCCTTCTCCTCGCGTTCGCTGATGGCCTGCTACGACGCCGCGGCCGAAGCCTTCGGTTGGGCGCGGCGCGACAAGGCGCCGAAATCGATGCGCGAGGGCGACTGGCTGATCGGCTACGGCTGCGCCACCGCCGTCTACCCGACCAACATCGCCGCCGCCGCCGCCCGGGTGACGCTCTACGCCGACGGCCGGGCTCGGGTGCAGAGCGCGTCGCACGAGATCGGCACCGGCATCCGCACCGTCGCCGGCCAGATGGCAGCCGAGGAACTCGGCCTCGACCTCGACCGCGTCGAGGTCGAGATGGGCGACACCGAACTGCCGCCGGCCCCGGTCGCCGGCGGGTCCAACAGCACGGCGAGCATCTGCTCGGCGGTGCTGGAAGCCTGCCGCCGCATCCGCGGCCGCCTCGCCGAGGCTGCCGTCGCGGCAAAGGAGGGGCCGCTCGCCGGCAAGCGGGCCGATCAGCTCTCCCTGCGCGGCGGCGCGCTCGTCGCCCGCGACGGCACGGTTCAGGCGCTCGGCGACGTCTTCGACACCCTCGGCCGCGCCGTGGTCGAGGAGTATGTCGAATTCGTTCCGGAGGGCGCGCCCGAAAACGGCGTGCGCATGCTGCACGAGGGTGGTACGCCCTTCGCCAGCAGCGCCAAACGGCCGTTCCTGACCCACGCCTATGGCGCGGAGTTCGTCGAGGTTCGGATCAACGCCCGCACCCGTGAGATCCGTGTTCCGCGCATGGTCGGTGCCTTCGCCGCCGGGCGGATCATGAACACCCGCACCGCCCACAGCCAGCTGATGGGCGGCCTGATCTGGGGCATGAGCGCGGGGCTGTTCGAGGAGACCGAGGTCGACGAGCGCAGCGCCCGCTATGTCAACCGCGAGATCGCCGAATATCTGATGCCGGTCAACGCCGACGTCGGCGAGGTCGAGGTGATCATGCTGCCGGAGGTCGACGACAAGGCCAATCCGGCCGGCGTCAAGGGCCTCGGCGAACTCGGCAACGTCGGCACCAACGCCGCCATCGTCAACGCGGTCTATCACGCCACCGGCGTGCGCATCCGCGACCTGCCGGTGCGGATCGAGAAGCTGCTCGGCTGAGCTTTCGGCGCGGCCCGTCGCCCGGCAGGCTACGCGGTCGCTTCGGGCACGAGCGCGCCGCGGGCGCCGATGCAGCGCCCAGCCACCCTCGCCCCGGCCGCGACCGCGGCGGCGAGATCGCCGCCGCCGAGCCGGGCGGCGAGAAAGCCGGCGTTGAAGCTGTCGCCGGCCGCGGTGGTGTCGACGACCCGCTCGGCCGGTGGTACGGCGAAGTGGACGGGCGCCGTGTCGCCGTCGAGCACGACGACGTCGGCCGCACCATTCTTGACGACGACGGTCTTCACCCCCGCGGCGTGATAACGCCGGGCGGTCGCTTCCGGGTCGGCGTCGGAGAACCAGCGGGCCTCGTCGTCGAAGGAGGGCAGGGCGATGTCGGCGACGCCGGCCGCCGCCGTCACCGCCTCGCACATCGCCGCGCTCGACGCCCAGAGCTTCGGGCGAAGGTTGGGGTCGAACACAACGGTGCCGCCGGCGCTGCGAAACCGCGCCAGCGCGGCGACGAGCCGGGTGCGATCCTCGGGCGAGAGGATCGCCAGCGTGATTCCCGAGAAATAGGCAACTTCGGCGCCGTCGAGCCCGGCGTCGAGGGCGGCCGCGTCGGCTGCGAGCAGGCGCGCGGCACTCTCGCCGCGCCAGTAGGAGAAGCTGCGCTCGCCGTCCCGCAATTCGATCATGTAGAGGCCGACGGTACGATCGTCGATCCGCCGGATCGAAGCGGCGCCGATGCCGGCGTCGCCGAGGAAATCGACCATCCGCTGCGACAGCGCGTCGGTGCCGACGGCGGTGAAATAGTCGACGGCCCAGTCCTGCGGCAGCAGCCGGGCGAGATACCAGGCCGTGTTCATGGTGTCGCCGGCGAAGCCCATGGCGAAAGTGCCCGGCTCGTCGCGCGGGGCGAGTTCCACCATGCATTCGCCGATGGCGACGATCCTGCGGCTCATGCGTCTTCCTCGGCGAACAGGTCACGGTTGTCGGCGTGGATGCGGGCGATCTGGCCGAGGATGCGCGAGAGGTGGTCGCGTACCGCGGTGATGGCCCGCGCCTCGTCGCGCTCGGTCAGCGCCGCAAGCATTTCGAGGTGGTCCTGATAGGCGACGTGGAGCGCGAAGGACAGCGACAGCATCCGCACCCGGTCCATGTGCGCCTTGTTCTCGAGAATGAGATCCCAGGCGAAGCCGTGGCCGGAGCGGGTACAGATCTCCTTGTGGAAGCGGTCGTCGAGTTCGTGGAACAGGCCCTTGTCGGCCCGCGCGACCGCGACCTCCTGATCCTCGAGGATGCGCGCCAGCGCGTCGATGTCGCGCGCCGTCAGGCTGGCGCAGGCGGCCCGGGCGGTTTCGATCTCGATCGCGGTGCGGATGAAGCGGGCCTGGAACACCGCCTTCGGCGAGATCAGGCTCACCGTCGTCGCCCGCTGCGGACGGATCAGCAGGAAGCCGAGCTTGGACAGCCGGTAGAAGGCGTCGCGCACCGGCTGGCGCGAGACCCCCATCTGCCGTGCGACCTCGACCTCGGAGAGGCGTGTGCCGGGCGGAAGCTCCAGCGACAGGATCTGGCGGCGCAGTTCGGCGAACACCTGATCGGCCACAGTCGGGCGCCCGACGGCGGGAAGAAGCGGCAGTTCGATGATGTCCGCCATGGTGAGCCCCCGGGCCGGTTGCGGTTTGACAGCCTTTGAATACTAGCATATTAGTTTATCAGACGGGCGCAAGACCCGCGGCGAAAGCCGATAAGATTCCGGATTTCCGGGGAAAACCAAGGAAACGCGGGGCCTCGCCGGGCGCCGCACGGGAGGGAAGGGCGCATGGCGATCCTGAGGGAAGACCGTCTGTTTCCGGAAGGCGGCCGCGCCCGGCCGATCGCCGAAGCGCTCTACGCCACCGTCCGCGATCTTCCCATCATCAGCCCCCACGGCCACACCGATCCGCGCTGGTTCGCCGAGAACGAGCCGTTCCCGGACCCGGCCCGCCTCTTCGTGACGCCGGACCACTACGTCTTCCGCATGCTGCATTCGCAGGGCGTGCCCCTCGACGATCTCGGCGTTCCGCGCGTCGACGGCGGACCGACCGAGAGCGATGCCCGCACGATCTGGCGCCGATTCGCCGCGAACTACCACCTCTTCCGCGGCACGCCCTCGCGGCTCTGGCTCGACCACGCCTTCCAGGACGTCTTCGGCTTCACCGAGCGCCTCGGCCCGGCGAACGCCGATGCTTACTACGACCACATCGCCGACTGCCTTGCCCGCCCCGAATTCCGCCCGCGCGCCCTGTTCGAGCGCTTCCGCATCGAGGCGATCAGCACCACCGAGGGCGCGCTCGACGACCTGAAGTGGCATGCGATGATCCATGACAGCGGCTGGCAGGGCAGGGTGATCACCGCCTACCGGCCCGACGCCGTGGTCGATCCCGACTTCGAGGGCTTCGCCGCCAACGTCGAGCAGCTCGGCGCGGTGACCGGCACCGACGCCACGACCTGGACGGGCTATCTCGAAGCCCACCGCCTGCGCCGCGCCTTCTTCAAGACCTTCGGCGCCACCTCCACCGACCACGGCCATCCGACCGCGCGCACCGAAAATCTTTCGGCGAGCGAGGCGGCGGCGCTGTTCGACAAGGCGCTCCGCGGGGCGTGCTCGGCGGAGGAGGCCGACGCCTTCCGCGGCCAGATGCTGACCGAGATGGCGAAGATGAGCCTCGACGACGGGCTCGTCATGCAGATCCATCCGGGCGCCATGCGCAACCACTCCGCCCCGGTCTTCGCCGCCTTCGGCCGCGACAAGGGCTACGACGTTCCGAGCCGCACCGACTACGTCCGCGCGCTGAAGCCGCTGCTCGACGCGGTGGGAGAACGGGCCGACCTCACCGTCATCGTCTTCACCCTCGACGAGACCGCCTACGCCCGCGAACTCGCCCCGCTCGCCGGCGTCTATCCGGCACTGAAGATCGGCCCGGCCTGGTGGTTCTACGACAGCGTCGAGGGCATGCGCCGCTACCGCGAGGCGATCACCGAGACCGCCGGCTTCTACAACACCGTCGGCTTCAACGACGACACCCGCGCCTTCTGCTCGATCCCGGCCCGCCACGACGTCGCCCGCCGAATCGACTGCTCCTATCTCGCCACGCTCACCGCCGACGGGCGGCTCGACGAGGACGAAGCCTTCGAGGTCGCCCGCGACCTCGCATACGGCCTTGCCAAGAAGGCCTACCGGCTCTGAACGCCGGATCAAAAGGGAGGAACTGAAACAATGAAGATCATCGGCACCACGATCGGCGCTCTTCTGGCGAGCGTCGCGCTGACCGCGGCGGCTGCGGCCTGCGAGACCACCTTCCGCTCGTCCGACACCCATCCGGACGGCTATCCGACGGTCGAGGCCGTCAAGGAGATGGGCAAGCTGCTCGAAGAGCGCACCGGCGGCCGCCTCTGCGTCGAAGTCTTCCACTCCGCCCAGCTCGGCGAGGAGAAGGACACGATTCAGCAGACCCAGTTCGGCGTCATCGACATGAACCGCGTCAGCCTCGGACCGTTCAACAACCTCGTTCCCGAGACCCAGGTCCCCTCGCTGCCCTATATCTTCCGCTCCGTCGACCACATGCACAAGGTGATGGACGGCCCGATCGGCGAGGAGATCCTCGCGGCCTTCTCGGCCCATGATCTCGTCGGCCTCGCCTTCTACGACGGCGGCTCGCGCAGCTTCTACAACAGCCAGAAGCCGATCACCTCGGTCGAAGACCTCAAGGGCATGAAGTTCCGCGTCATGCAGTCCGACGTCTTCGTCGACATGGTCGGCGCCCTCGGCGCCAACGCCACGCCGATGCCCTACGGCGAGGTCTACTCCTCGATCCAGACCGGCGTCATCGACGGCGCCGAGAACAACTGGCCGTCCTACGACAGCTCCGGCCACTTCGAGGTCGCCAAGTACTACACCCTCGACCAGCACCTGATCGTGCCGGAAGTGCTGGTGATGTCGAAGAAGGTCTGGGACGGCCTCTCCGCCGAGGACCAGGCGACCGTTCGCCAGGCCGCCAAGGACAGCGTGCCGGTGATGCGCGAACTCTGGGTCGCCCAGGAGAAGAAGTCGGAGGAGAAGATCCGCGCCGCCGGCGCCGAGGTCGTCACCGACATCGACAAGGGGCCGTTCATCGAAGCGATGAAGCCGGTCTACGAGAAGTATGTCACCGACGAGAAGCTCAAGGATCTCGTCGCCCGCATCCAGGCGACCGAGTGATCGCAGCCTGACCGGCCGGCCGCGGGGGAGGGCGAGGGCCCGCCGCCGCGGCCGGTCCACCTCCTCGCCCGGAACGAAGCGCCGCCGCGATCGGCCGCGCCGCGCCGGGTCCTGACGGAACGCCTGTCGGAGGGCGCGCGTCCATGACCTCTCGATCGATCGACCGGCCACCCGCGCCCGCCCCACTCGCCGGTTCCGCCGCGGCACCCGTGGCGGTCCGCACGCCCGGCCAGCGCCGGATGCTCAGGGTCGCCCGCGTCACCGGCGCCCTGGCCCGGCTGGCGCTCTGGGCCGCCGGCACCGGCGTCGTGCTGATGACGGTCTTCATCTTCGCCCAGGTGTTCTGGCGCTACGTGCTCAACGACAGCCTGCGCTGGTCGGAGCCGGCGTCGGTGATGATCATGGGCTGGTTCATCTTCCTCGGCGCCGCCGTCGGCATCCGCGAGGGCTACCACCTGTCCTTCGACGTGCTGCTGTTCTTCCTGCCCGAGCGTGGCAAGGCGGCGCTGCAGAGCGTGTCCGACCTCGTCGTCGTCGCCTTCGGCGGCGGCATGGTCTGGTACGGCGGCGAACTCGCCTGGAACTCGGCTGGCAACAAGATGCCAGGCATCGGCATCTCGGGGGCCTTCGACTTCATGCCGCTGGTCTTCGGCGGCGTCCTGGTCGTGCTGTTCTCGCTCGAACGCCTCGCCCGCCGCGCCGCCGGCCTGCCGACCGCCCGCTTCGGCGACGATCCCATCGAGGAGTGAGACGATGGAACTCTGGGTCCTGTTCGGAACCTTCGTGTTCCTGCTGCTGATCGGCACGCCCGTCGCCTTCTGCCTCGGCGTCTCCAGCTTCGCCACCGTGCTCTATCTCGGCCTGCCGCCGGTCATCGTGTTCCAGCGCCTCAACTCGGGTGTCTCGGTCTACGCGCTGATGGCGATCCCCTTCTTCATCTACGCCGGCGACCTGATGGTCCGCGGCGACATCGCCCGCCGCCTCGTCGCGCTGGCCGGTGCCATGGTCGGCCACCTGCGCGGCGGCCTCGGCCAGGTCAACATCCTGGCGAGCGTGATGTTCGGCGGCGTCTCCGGCTCGGCCGCGGCCGACGCCTCGGCGGTCGGCGGCCTGATGGTGCCGCAGATGAAGGAGCGCGGCTACGACGTCGACTACGCCGTCAACATCACCGTCGTCGGCTCGATCATCGCCCTGATGATCCCGCCGTCCCACAACATGATCATCTATTCGATCTCGGCCGGCGGGCGGATCTCGATCGCCGACCTCTTCACCGCCGGCATCGTGCCCGGCCTGCTGCTGGCGCTGTCGCTGATGGTCGCGGCCTGGTTCGTGGCGAAAAGCCGGGGCTATCCGACCGAGCCCTTCCCCGGCGCAGCCCGGCTCGGCATGCTGCTGCTCAACGCCGTGCCGGGCCTCGTCCTCATCGGCATCATCTTCGGCGGCGTGCGCTCGGGCATCTTCACCGCGTCCGAATCCTCCAACATCGCCGTGGTCTACGCCCTGCTGGTGACGCTGCTGATCTACCGCACCCTGAGCTGGCCCGACTTCGTCGAGGCGACCAAGGGCGCCGTGCGCACCACCGCCATGGTGCTGATGGTGATCGGCTGCGCCGCCGCCTTCGGCTGGCTGCTCGCCTTCCTCAAGGTGCCGGCAGCGATGGTGGCGGCGCTGCAGACCGTCTCCGACAATCCGATCGTCATCCTGCTGCTGCTCAACGTCGTGCTGCTGATCCTCGGCACCTTCATGGACATGTCGCCGCTGATCGTGATCACGACGCCGATCTTCCTGCCCGTCGCCCAGGCCTTCGGGGTCGATCCGGTCCACTTCGGCGTGATCCTGATCCTCAACCTCGGCATCGGCCTCTGCACCCCGCCGGTGGGAGCGGTGCTGTTCGTCGGCTGCGCGGTCGGCCGGATTCCGATCTGGCAGGCGATGCGGACGATCTGGCCATTCTACTTCGCCGCCTTCATCACGCTGATGCTCGTCACCTACCTGCCGTCGCTGTCGCTCTGGCTGCCGGCGCAGTTCCGCTGAGGCTTCCGATGCTCGTCAAATCCTTCCCCGCCGTCGCCACCGATCCCGGTGTCACCCGCAAGGTGCTGTCGGACAGCCCGGAACTGATGGTGGTCGCCTTCGCCTTCGCCCAAGGTGCCGAGGGCAAGGCGCACAGCCATCCGCACGTCCAGTCGACCTATGTCGAGAGCGGCCGCTTCCGCTTCCACGTCGCCGGGGAGGAGGTCGAGATCGGCCCCGGCGACAGCCTCGTGGTTCCCTCGAACGCCGTCCACGGCTGCCTCTGCCTCGAAGCCGGCCGGCTGATCGACACCTTTACGCCGCGCCGCGACGATTTCCTCTGAACGCCAGACCGTCAGGATCCGCCATGCTCACCGTCGAAACCCGCCACGCCGTCGATCCGCAGGCCGCAAGAGCCATGGACACCGAGGCCCTCCGCCGCCACTTCCACGCCGGCGGTCTGTTCGCGGACGGCGAGATCCGCCTCGTCTATTCGCACTACGACCGCATGATCGTCGGCGGCGCCGTGCCGGCCGGAGCGGCGCTGACCCTCGACCACGTCGCCGAATGCGGCACGAAGACGATGCTGGAACGCCGCGAACTCGGCGTCGTCAACATCGGCGGCGCCGGCACGGTCGCCGCCGCGGGGGCGACCTACGACCTCGACAAGGGCGACGTGCTCTATCTGCCGATGGGGTCCGGTCCCGTCACCTTCTCCGGCGCCGGCCGGTTCTATCTCGTCTCCTGCCCGGCCCACCACGCCCACGCCCCGCGCCTGCTGAAGCTCGCCGACGCCAACCAGCTGAAGCTCGGCTCGGCGGAGACTTCCAACGAGCGCACGATCTACCAGTTCATCCTGCCGGACGTGATGCCCTCCTGCCAGCTGGTGCTCGGATACACCCAGTTCGCCCCGGGCTCGGTCTGGAACACCATGCCGGCCCACGTCCACGACCGGCGGATGGAGGCCTACCTCTATTTCGACCTCGCCGAGACCGCCCGCGTCTTCCACTTCATGGGCGAGCCGAGCGAGACCCGCCACCTCGTCATGAAGAACGAGGAGGCGGTGCTGTCGCCGCCGTGGTCGATCCACTGCGGCGCCGGCACCGGCGCCTACACCTTCGTCTGGGCGATGGCCGGCGACAATGCCGACTATCGCGACATGGACATGGTTGCGATGGAGGACCTCAGGTGAACCGCTTCTCGCTGGAAGGCCGCCGCGCCCTCGTCACCGGCGCCAACACCGGCATCGGCCAGGCTATCGCCGTGGCGTTGGCCGAGGCCGGCGCCCGCGTCACCTGCGCCGGCCGCTCGGCGATGGACGAGACGCTGGCGCTCGTTCCCGGCGGCGACGCCCTCGCGCTCGACTTCTCCGATCCGATGGCTGCGAGGGACGTCTTCGCCGGCGCCGGCTACGACATCCTCGTCAACAACGCCGGCATCATCCGCCGCGGCGACAGCCTCGACTTCACGGAGGACGACTGGGACGCGGTGATGGACGTCAACCTGAAGGCGGTCTTCTTCACCACCCAGGCTTTCGCCCGCGACCTCGTCGCGACGGGCCGCGGCGGCAAGGTCGTCAACGTCGCCTCCCTGCTGTCCTTCCAGGGTGGTATCCGCGTCGCCTCCTACACGGCGGCCAAGCACGGCCTCGCCGGCGTGACGAAGATCCTCGCCAACGAGTGGGCGGCGAAGAACATCAACGTCAACGCCATCGCCCCCGGCTACATCGAGACCAACAACACCACCGCGCTGCGCGCCGATCCCGACCGCAACCGGGCGATTCTCGAGCGCATTCCGGCCGGGCGCTGGGGCCGGGCCGAAGACATCGCCGGCACCGCGGTCTACCTCGCCTCGCCGGCGGCGGACTACGTCCACGGCGCGATCCTCAACGTCGACGGAGGCTGGCTTGCCCGCTGACAGGCTCACCCGTTCGTCCGACGCCCGTTCGCCCGATCGTCCCGGCGTCGGCATCGTTCATCTCGGTCTCGGCGCCTTCTTCCGCGCCCACGGCGCGCTCTACGTCGCCGAGGCGATGGCCGCATCCGGCGGAGACTGGGGTATCGTCGGCGTCAGCCTCAAGAGCCCGACCATGCGTGACGCCCTTAAGCCGCAGGGCTGCGCCTACACCGCCGTCGAACTCGGGCCCGACGGCGCCGAGGCGCGCATCGTCGAGGTGATCGAGGACGTCCTCGTCGCGCCGGAGGACCCCGAGGCGGTGCTCGCGGTGATGGCCGACCCCAAGGTGCGGATCGTCTCGCTGACCGTGACCGAGAAGGGCTACTGCCACGAGCCGGCCACCGGTGCGCTGAACTTCTCCCATCCCGACGTCGTCCACGACATCGCCGAGCCGCTGCCGCGCTCGGCGCCGGGTTTCCTGGTGCGCGCGCTCCAGCGCCGGCGGGCCGCCGGCCTCGCGCCCTTCACGGTGATGACCTGCGACAACCTCCCCGGCAACGGCGCGGTGGTGCGCGGCGTCGTCCTCGCCCTCGCCGAGCGGATCGACCCCGGCCTCGCCGCCTGGATCGCCGGCGAGGGGCGCTTTCCCTCCACGATGGTCGACCGCATCGTCCCGGCGACCAAGCCGGAGGACGTCGCCCTCGCCGAAAGCCTCACCGGCCGCCACGACGCGCTTCCCGTCATGCACGAGCCCTTCCGCCAGTGGGTGGTCGAGGACGATTTCGTCGGCGGCGAGCGGCCGGACCTCGGCGCGGTCGGCGTCGAGCTGGTCGCCGACGTGACGCCCTTCGAGCACATGAAGCTCAGGATGCTCAACGGCACCCACTCCTCGCTCGCCTATCTCGGCTATCTCGCCGGCCACGAGACCATCGCCGACACCGTCGCCGATCCGGTGTTCGCCGGTTTCGTGCGCCGGCTCTGGGCGCGGGAGATCATCCCGGTGCTGGCGCCGCCGCCGGGCGTCGACCTTTCCGCCTACGCGGACGCGCTGTTCTCGCGCTACGCCAACCCGGCGATCCGGCACCGCACCTGGCAGATCGCCATGGACGGCAGCCAGAAGTTGCCCCAGCGCCTGCTCGGCACCATCGGAGAGAACGTCGAGGCAGGCAGGGCCGTGCCCGGCCTCTGCCTCGCGGTGGCCGCCTGGATGCGCTACGTCGGCGGCATCGACGAGACCGGCGCGCCGATCGAGGTGAAGGACCCGCTCGCCGCCCGGCTGAGGGCACTGGTCGACGCGGCGCCCGACGCCGCCGGCAAGGTTCGCGCGCTGCTTTCGGTCCGCGAGATCTTCCCCGAGGCACTGGCGGCGCAGCTCGCCGCCCCGGTGATGGCGGCCTACGGGCGGCTCGTCGCAGGCGGGAGCCGCGCGGCGGTGGCGGAGGTGGTCGGCGGGGCGTGACGGCGTGCGGCCGCGCATCTCCCCGCCGCATCTGTGAATATTGCATTTCATAATATACTAATATAGTGTCGTCGGATATCGATCGAACGGGTCCGGCGGGCGCAGTAGCCCGGCCATCCCGCCCGACCGACGACGAGCCGCACGTGGCGGCGGTGGAGACGCGCATGACCGACCGGGAGATCGACGGGTCGCGGGGCGGGATCGGGCCGTGCGCCGATCCGATGTCCGATCCGGCGGTGCTCGAAGGCAGGGCGGAGGAGGCGGCGCGGCTGCTCGCCGCCCTCGGCCAGCCGCGCCGCCTGATGGCGCTCTGCCGGCTCGCCGATCACGAGAGTTCGGTCGGCGCCCTGGCCGAGGCGGTCGGCGTCGGCCAGTCGGCGCTGTCGCAGCACCTCGCCCGCCTGCGCGACCTTGGCATCGTCGCCACCCGCCGCGACGGCCAGACGATCTACTACCGCCTCGCCTCCCAAGAGGTGCGGCGGCTGATCGACACCCTGTCGGACATCTACTGCCGCTGAAGACGAGGCCCGGCCCCGGCGCCTCTCGGTCACGGTCGTGGCCCGAGCGGGCGTCCCGGAGCCGTCCGCGTTTGCGGGCGCTCAGCCCTGTCCCGCCGTCACTCCGGCTGGCAGATCTCGCCGCGGGCGATGGCGCGGCCGGTGCGCAGGGCGAGGCCGGCGATCACCACGCCCGCCAGTGCGGCGAGGGCCAGCCCGGCGGTGCGATGGGCCCCGGACCCGGCGAGTTCACCGTAGCGCAGCGTCGCCACCGCGAAGGCGGCGAGCGGGAAGGAATAGGCCCACCACGACATCGCGAAAGCGACCTTGCGCAGCCGGCCGGCCTGGGTGACGACGACGAGGGCGAAGATCACCGCCGCGTAGAACAGGATCCGCCCGAACGGATCGAGCCCGCCGACGAGCCGTGTCCAGGCGAGGAAGCCGACCGAGGGCGGGGCGACCAGGATCATCAGCGTCGGCAGCAGCCGCGCCGGGATCGGATCGTGGAACACCATGCGGTTGAAGACCACCGTCGTCAGCACGATCCAGAAGACGAGGCCGACGGAGAAGAAGAACCAGGAGACCTCGAACTGGCCGAAGCCGACGCCGGCGATCGGCACGATGATGTTGCCGACGGCGGGGATGAACCAGGCCGGCGTCATGTGCTGCGGGGCGAAGGGCCGGTGGCCGATCCAGGCCGCCACCACGGCGAGCATCGCCGTGATCTGGAACGCGGCGCCGGCGGCCCAGAGCACGAAGGCCGCCGCCGGCGCAATCTCCTGAAAGGCGGTACCGAGCAGGATCAATCCGATGCTGGCGGCCGGAAAGAAGGCGAGCCGCACCGGATGGTTCCACTCCGCCGCCACGGCGCCCGGGTGGCGCAGCGCCTTGGCGAGATAGAGCAGCGAGACCGCGACCATCACGGCGGCGGCCAACACCGCCGTCGCCGGGCCGAGGATCGGCGCGCGGCCGAGCACGTGCTCGGCCTTCGTCACCGCCAGCGCGAGCCCCGAAAGGCCCATCACCGTGGCGAAGAACACGATCGGAAAATGCGCCAGCCGCTCGTGGCCGGCGGCGTGGGGCAGGGCGGCGTCCGTGGTCATGGCTCTCGTGTCCTTCTGGTCCCCCCGGCGGCCCACCGGGCGGGTCGGCCCGGTGCCGCCGGCCGATCAGGCCGGGTCGTCGAACTTCACCGCTCTCAGCTTGTCGATGCCGAGCGCCTGCAGCGCAAGGCGTTCGTAGAAGGGCTCCGACTTGCCGATCCGGATCTTGTGCAGGAAATAGCGCTCGAAGCCGATCTTGGCGGCGTGGACCCATTTTCCGGACGCCGACCAGTTGACGTTGCGCGGCGGGATCTGCGGCTGGGCGACGAAGGCGACGCCGCCGTCGCCGAAGTCGGCGAGGCAGACCGCGTTCCAGCTCGGCACCGCGTCCGGCTCCCGCCCTTCGACGAGGCGGGCGATGTTGTGGGCCGTGGCGGTGACCATCGATTCGATCATGAAGCCGGTCTTCGGCACGCCCACCGGCACCGGCGTCTTGCCGACCGGCGGGATCGCGACGCAGACGCCGACCGAGAAGACGTTGGCGAAGGCCGGGTTGCGCTGGTGCTCGTCGGCGAGGATGAAGCCGCGCGGGTTGGTCAGGCCCTCGATGCCGCGCACCGCCTCGACGCCGCGGAAGGCCGGCAGCATCATCGCGAAGGCGAAGGGCAGGGTGTGTGCCGCCTTGAGGGCCCCGTCGTCGGCGAGTTCCGAGACGTGCATGATGCCCGCCTCGACCTTGTCCACCTTGGCGTTGCAGATCCACTTGACGTGGTGCTGGCGCATCTCCGCTTCGAGAAGGCCCTTGGTGTCGCCGACACCGTCGAGGCCGAGGTGGCCGATGTAGGGTTCGGCGGTGACGAAGGTCATCGGCACCCGGTCGCGGATCCTGGCGTCGCGCAGCGCCTTGTCGAGCACGAAGGTGAACTCGTAGGCGGGGCCGTAACAGGACGCGTCCTGGGCGGCGCCGATGATCACCGGTCCGGGCTTCCTCACCAGCGCGTCGAAGGCCTCCCTGGCCTTGAGCGCATGATCGACGTGGCAGATCGACTGGGTGTGGCCCTCGGGACCGAAACCCTCGATCTCGTCGAAGGCGAGGTCCGGGCCGGTGGCGATGACGAGGAAGTCGTAGTCGACGATGCCGCCGCCGTTGAGTTCAATCCGGTTCTCGGCCGGGTGCAGCCGCCTGGCGCCCTCGGCGTGGAGCGCGATGTCGCGGCGCGCGAACACCGGGCCGAGATCGACCTCGATCGCCTCGCGCTCGCGCCAGCCGACGGCGACCCAGGGATTGGACGGCACGAAGGAATAGGTCGAGCCGCGGTTCACCACCGAGATCGCGTGGTCTCGGCCGAGAAGGTCGCGCAGTTCGTAGGCCATGATGACGCCGCCGAGACCGGCGCCGAGAACGACAACGTGAGCCACTTGGTTTCTCCCCCGATGCTTGTCCGGCGCTAGATGCCGCCCGGCCCGCTTCGCACTCCGTCTTGCGGGTCTGGGGAAGGATAATATATTAGTGAATACGAAATTACAAATGAATTGCGGATCGCGATCCGGCCGGATCTCCACGGATGGATCTCCGTGGACGGTCGACCGGCCCGCGATCTCCGAAGCCCCCGGCGGCAACCGCCGCCCGTCATCGAGGAGGACTCGAGAATGTTCGGCTTTTTCCGCTCCGAGCCCGTCACCACCCACGCCGCCAAGGACGTCGCCGCCCGCCTCGCGGAGGGAACGATCCACCTCGTCGACGTCCGCGAGGACGGCGAATGGCGCTCCGGCCGCATCGCCGGCGCCCGCCACGCGCCGCTGTCGGCGCTCTCCCGCCTCGCGCCCGGCCTGCCGACCGACAAGCCGGTGGTGTTCTACTGCCACTCCGGCGCCCGGTCCGCGCAGGCCGTCGCCCTCTGCCGCAAGCTCGGCCTCGCCCACGACGCCCATCTCGGCGGCGGCGTCATCGGCTGGCGTGCCGCGGGGCTGCCGCTGGTGCGGTGAAATCAAGGTGGCGATGTATTTGGATCACGACCATTTTGCCGGATGTTTGACTTCGTCAGGCCGGCGGCTATGGTGAGGTATGGGGCAGGGTAGAGAATATTTTCTATCGACACGGACATGGCTATCAGAATTTTTTTTCGGCTGTACGTTGGGTGTCGCGGGACGGTCGAAGGGTGAAGTGACGCGTCATGTTTCCACGGCACGTCAACCGAGCTAGCGTGCGTTGATCAAGGATGGATCTGCGACCAGTCGATCTCGACTTCATCATTTTCGGCCGAGCCAAGAGGTACACCAACTTTCGATCAGCTCGAGGCAGGGGGGCAGTTGATGGAGATGTCTGGTCCGAACGTTTTGATGATCTACCCGGAATTCAGGGCCCCCTCGTTCTGGAACCTGCGCCGGGCCGCCGAGACGATCGGGGCCCGCTATCCTGCACCCCCCCTCGGACTGATGACCGTCGCCGCGCTCCTGCCGGCGCACTGGACCGTCCGCCTCGTCGATCTCAATGTCGAGAGTCTCGATAGCGACGTTCTCGGCTGGGCGGATCTGGTGATGACCGGCGGTATGTTGCCCCAGCAGGTGGCGACGCGCGAGATACTGTCGATGTGCCGGGCCCGAGGCTTGACCACGGTCGTCGGCGGGCCCGACCCGACCTCGACGCCCGAGTTCTACGAGGACGCCGATTTCCTCGTGCTCGGCGAGGTCGAGGACATCCTCGCGGACTTCGTCGCCGCCTACGAGGCCGGGGCACGCAATGGTCGGTTCGAGGCGCCGAAATTCCAGGTCGACGTGACGAGAACGCCGCTGCCGCGCTTCGACCTGATCGACTTTTCGAAGTATCTCTACGTCAACGTCCAGTATTCGCGTGGATGCCCCTTCACCTGCGAATTCTGCGACATCATCGAGCTCTACGGCCGCAAGCCGCGGGCGAAGACCAACGACCAGATCCTCGCCGAACTCGATCGGCTTCGCGCGCTCGGCTACGTCGGGCACATCGATTTCGTCGACGACAATCTCATCGGCAACAAGAAGGCGCTGAAGAGCTTCCTGCCCGAACTCGTCGCCTGGCAGGAGCGCAACGGACGGCCATTCGAATTCTCGACGGAGGCCTCGCTCAACCTTGCCGACGACGAGGACCTGATGGAGTTGATGGCCCAGGCCGGCTTCTTCGGCATCTTCGTCGGAATTGAAAGTCCCGACCCGGACGTGCTCGTGGCGATGCGCAAGAAGCAGAACACGCGACGCGACATCGCGGCCAGTCTGCAGAAAATCTATGACAAGGGCATGTTCGTCGTCGGAGGTTTCATCCTCGGCCTCGACGGCGAGAGTGCCGGGGCGGGCGAGCAAATCGCCGAACTGATCGAGGAAGCCGCGCTGCCCGTGGCGATGGCCGGCCTGCTCTACGCTCTGCCCAACACCCAGTTGACCCGGCGTCTCCAGAAGGAAGGGCGGCTCTACGAACACCGAGGCCAGCAGATGACCGGGGCGGTGCTTCAGGGCGACCAGACCAACGCCGGATTGAATTTCGTCACCGAGCGACCGCGCGTCGATATCCTCTCGGATTATCGCCGGCTGGTGCGGCGCATCTACGCCCCGGAGGCCTTCTTCGCCCGCGTTCGCGACATGGCGTCCCGGATCGACACCAGCCGGCCCAACGGTTCGTGGGGGGCCTGTGATGCAAAGCTCGAGACGAAACGCACCCTGCGCGTGCTCCATACCTACCTCGTGCGCCGGCCTCAGTGGCGTCGCGAGTTCCTGCGCACGATCCTCCATTGCCTGTGGCACAATCCGAAGGCCCTCCGGCAGACGGCGATCATGATGCTGCTCTATCTTCATCTCGGAGAGTTCGCGCTTTATCTCTCGGACGAGATGGACCGCCAGATCGCCGAGATCGAGGAGGGCACCTGGCCCGAGCCCGGTCTGATCGCAGCGGAGTGACCGGCGAGATGCGAGGCCGTCGCATCGTCACGAGTGTTTGAACCGGCGATCAGCCCGGGAAGGCCTCGACGGGCATTTCCGTCTCCGCGCCCTGTCCATCGCCGACACGGGAGAGCGGCGACCGCCTACGAGGCGACGGCGCCGCGGTGGCCCGCGGCGCCGTCTTTCCCCTGCCGTCATCGTTCTTGTCGATCGTTGCGGTCGGCCCTTTGTCGTCTGCTCAGGCGGCGATGCCCTGTGGCGGCTTCATCGCGCCGGTCATCATCGCCACCGCGTCCGACATCGAGATCGCCTTCGGGTCGACCACCGCGAGGCGCGAGCCGAGCCGGTGGATGTGGATGCGGTCGGCGACCTCGAAGACGTGCGGCATGTTGTGCGAGATCAGCACGATCGGCAGGCCGCGGCGCTTGACGTCGAGGATCAGCTCCAGCACGCGGCGGGACTCCTTGACGCCGAGAGCCGCGGTCGGCTCGTCCATGATGACGACGCGCGAGCCGAAGGCGGCGGCCCGGGCCACCGCGACGCCCTGGCGCTGGCCGCCCGACAGCGTCTCCACCGCCTGGTCGATGTTCTGGATCGTCATCAGGCCGAGTTCGGAGAGCTTTTCCCGCGCCATCTTGCGCATCGCCGGCCGGTCGAGCATCCGCAGCCACTTGCCGAGCGGACCCGGCTTGTGCTTCTCGCGGCCGAGAAACATGTTGTCGCAGATCGACAGCGCCGGCGACAGCGCGAGGTTCTGGTGAACCGTTTCGATGCCGGCGTCCCGGGCGGCGAGCGGGCTGGCGAAGCGCACCGGCTCGCCGTCGAGCCGGACCTCGCCCTCGTCCGGCGTGATCGCGCCGGACAGCGCCTTGATGAGGGTCGACTTGCCGGCGCCGTTGTCGCCGATCACCGCGAGGATCTCGCCGGGCATCAGGTCGAAGTCGCAGTTGTTGAGGGCGACGACGCGGCCGTAGCGCTTGACGAGGCCTCGCGCCGACAGGATCGGTGTGGTGGGGGTTGCGGTCGTCATCAGCTGGAAATCCTTCTGATCCACTGGTCGACGGCGACGGCGCCGATGATCAGCACGCCGATGAGCATGTAGGTCCACTGCGGGTCGGTGCCGATGAGGCGCAGGCCGAGCTGGAAGACGCCGACGATCAGCGCCCCGAACATCATGCCGAGGATCGAGCCGCGCCCGCCGAACAGCGAGATGCCGCCGATCACCACCGCGGTGATGGATTCGATGTTGGCGAACTGGCCGGCGGTCGGCGACACCGAGCCGAGGCGGCCGATCAGCACCCAGCCGGCGAGGCCGCAGATCAGGCCGGACAGCGTGTAGACCGAGATCAGCAGGTGCTTGACCCGCACGCCGGAGAGTTCGGCCGCGGCCGGGTCGTCGCCGACGGCGTAGAGATGCCGGCCCCATGCGGTGTGGTTGAGCACGTACCAGAGGATGCCGACAAGCAGCACCATGGCGATGACGCCGTAGGTCAGCACCGCCCCGCCGGCGCGGAACGAGTTGCCGAAGAACTGCAGCAGCGGCGCCTCGGCGGCGATGTCCTGGGAGCGGATCGTCTCGTTGGCCGAATAGAGGAAGTTGACGGCGAGGAAGATCTGCCAGGTGCCGAGCGTGACGATGAACGGCGGCAGCTTGATCCGCGCCACCAGCCAGCCGTTGATGAAGCCGCAGAGCGCGCCGACCGACAGGCCGATGCCGACGGCCATCGGCGCCGGCAGGCCGTAGCGGAAGCTGCAGGCGCCCATCACCACCGACGACAGCACCATGATGGCGCCGACCGAAAGGTCGATGCCCGCGGTCAGCACCACCAGCGACTGTGCCATGCCGACGAGGCCGACGATGGCGACCTGCTGCAGGATCAGCGTCAGGGAGAAGGGGGAGAAGAATTTCGATCCCAGCACGATCGCGAAGATGGCGAGCGAGGCCACGAGCACGATCAGGGGAACCGCGGAGGGGCTTCCGTGGAGGATCAGCTGGATCCTCTGCAGCGGCGTTCGCCCGTGCGTCTCGAAGGAGGCGACCGACTTGTCGCTCCCGTCGAGTACCTTTTCATAGTCCTGAGCGCTCGACATCGCAGGCTCCTCGCCGGTTTGCGCCCCACGAAGACCGGGCGGCGGCGGAGGGCTATCGCCCGCCTCACGCAGCACCTCGGCCGGGAAGGGGATCTCCGGCGCGGGGCCGGAGATCCTTCAGCGGGTGGGAGGCGTCAGCCCCAGCAGCGGTCGAGGCCTTCCTGGACGCTGATCGAGGGCACGCCCTCGGCCGGCTTGTCGGTGACGAGGTTGACGCCGGTGTCGAAGAAGGACTTGCCTTCGGTCGGCTGCGGCTTCTCGCCGGTCTCGGCGAAGGTCTTGATCGCCTCGATGCCGAGCGAGGCCATCAGCAGCGGATACTGCTGCGAGGTGGCGCCGATCACGCCGGCCTCGACGTTCTTCACGCCCGGGCAGCCGCCGTCGACGGAGACGATGAGGACGTTGCCCTCCATGCCCACGGCCTTCAGCGCCTCGTAGGCGCCGGCGGCGGCCGGCTCGTTGATGGTGTGGACGACGTTGATGCCCGGATCCTTCTGGAGAAGGTTCTCCATGGCGGTGCGGCCGCCCTCTTCGTTGCCGTTGGTGATGTCGTGGCCGACGATGCGGGGATCGTCCTCGTCGCCGATCACGTCCGGGTTCTTCACGTCGATGCCGAAGCCCATCATGAAGCCCTGGTCGCGCAGCACGTCGACCGTCGGCTGCGACGGGGTCAGGTCGAGGAAGGCGACCTTCGCGTCCTTGGCGGCGTCGCCGAGCGTGGCGGCGGCCCACTGGCCGATCAGCTTGCCGGCGAGCAGGTTGTCGGTGGCGAAGGTGGCATCGGCGGAATCGGCAGGCTCGAGCGGGGTGTCGAGGGCGATCACGAGAATGCCGGCGTCGCGGGCCTTCTGCACCGCCGGGACGATGCCCTTGGTGTCGGAGGCGGTTAGCAGGATGCCCTTGGCACCGTCGGCGATGCAGGTCTCGATCGCTGCGACCTGACTCTCGCTGTCGCCGTCGATCTTGCCGGCGTAGGTCTTCAGCGCGACGCCGAGCTCGGAGGCCTTGGCGGTGGCGCCTTCCTTCATCTTGACGAAGAAGGGATTGGTGTCGGTCTTGGTGATCAGGCAGGCCGAAACGTCGGCGGCCGACGCCGAGCCGGCGCCGAGAGCGAAGACGGCGGCGCAGCCGAGAAGAGCCGTCCGAAGACGGGGCGAAGCAAAGCGCATCAGATTCCTCCCTTGAAGACTGCCGCGGCGCCCGCCGGTTTCCTCCTGGCCGGCGCCGGGAACGATCGGCTCTCGTTCGAGATTTCGATCCGTCGCCCCGATTGGTGCCACGGGGTCCGAAACGAGTCAATAAGAAAATCAGATGGATTTATTTATTGACTCGGTGCCTCGGGGCGAGCATCGTCCGCGGTGGATCGAACCGATCGAAGGCCGGCGAAAAGCCGGTTTTCCGCGCTGTGGCACGGGTCGGCGGGCGAGGGGCCGCACGGCCGCCGCGCCGCAGCCCTCGGCCCCGCCCGGGGACGATGACACACGTTCGATCGATTAAGAGCGGAGCGCGAGAGCCCGCCGATACCGGTGGCCGACGCGCGGCGTTACCCTCGCCGCCGGCGACCCGAGGGACCTGGGAGGACGAGGACATGAAGCCCGCCGGCGAGCGGACGGGGGAGGGGCGGTTCCGGCCGGTCGATCCCGGCCGCGGCACCAACCAGAGCGGCGTCCGGCTCTACAACGAGCGCCTCGTGCTGTCCCTCGTGCGGCGGCATCGCGCCCTGCCGAAGGTCGAGCTCGCTCGTCTCACCGGTCTCTCCGCCCAGACCGTTTCAGTCATCGTCAATCAGCTTCAGGCCGACGGGCTGGTGCGCCGTCAGGAGCCGCAGCGCGGCCGGGTCGGTCAGCCGTCGGTGCCCTTCGCCCTCAACCCCGACGGCGCCTTCTCCTACGGCCTCAAGATCGGCCGCCGCTCCTGCGACCTCGTCCTCGTCGACATGGTCGGCAAGGCGCGGCGACACTTTCACCTCGCCTATCCCTATCCTGTGCCGGAGGTGCTGATCGATTTCGCCCTGACCAACATCGACGCGATCGAGGGCGCGCTCTCCGACGAGCAGCGCCGGCGCATCGTCGGCCTCGGCCTCGCCTCGCCCAACGAGTTGTGGAACTGGGCCTACGAGGTCGGAGCGCCGCCCGGCGCGCTCGACGTCTGGCGCGAGATCGACCTGCGCACCGTCTTCGGTGAGCGCCTCGGCCTGCCGATCTACCTCTGCAACGACGCCACCGCGGCCTGCGCCGCCGAACTCGTCTTCGGCGACAACGCCGAGGTCCACGATTTCCTCTACGTTTTCATCGGCTCCTTCATCGGCGGCGGTCTCGTGCTCAACGGCGCGCTGCTGCCGGGCCGCTTCGGCAACGCCGCCGCGATCGGCTCGATGCCGGTGCCGAAGGCCGACGGCTCGATCCACCAGCTGATCCGCTCGGCCTCGCTCTACACGCTCGAGGCCCGGCTGATCGAGGCCGGCAAGAAGGCCGGGTGGCTGTGGGACGCGCCGGATGCCTGGGCCGAGGCCGACGCCGAACTCGAGGACTGGATCGGCGAGGCCGCGGCGAGCCTCGCCTACGCCGTCACCGCGGCCTCCTCGGTGGTCGATT